>OIZH01000192.1_pt1 | contig 13174 bp, 13 predicted proteins | sample 1588511 | NCBI WGS metagenome assembly OIZH01 (sample SAMN03283237) | human gut metagenome | biome: human-associated habitat; material: feces | host: Homo sapiens | place: Peru | collected 2012
TGGATATGGCAGCTTAATTTTAAAAAGCTGATTTTTGGGGGAAAGGGGGAAGTATACCCTTTTCCTCTTGTTTTTTACTACCTGGAGTGAAAAAGGACACAAAAGAAGGAGCTGTAAAGAAATGAATCCTCATTTCTTCACAGCTCCTTTTTTACGTTAACCAATTTAATGTAGTGAGGAGAAAATCTTCTGTTCCATCCTGATGACAGAATATTTATATTTGATTTTTTTGACTCTTTTTTCAAAATACTGGTTACTTTTTTCCCATTTTGCTGCCTGTTTTCTTTTGTTAATAGGTTATATAGGTTATATAGGTTAAGGAGCCAAAAAAAGCTCGATAATATCGAGCTTCGCAGATTTTTCTGGTTACTTTTTTCCCGTTTCTGGTTACTTTTTTCCCGTTCTGGTTACTTTTTTCCCGTTTCTGGTTACTTTTTTCCCGTTTCTGGTTACTTTTTTCCCGTTCTGGTTACATAATATGAAATCTGTTGCTTTTAGTTATATCAGTAGATATAATTGTATTGAAAAGGTGGTGACATTTTTATGAAAACTGATGATAAAAAAAATATGGTGAGTAAAAAGTCCCTCGAATCAAAATACGATAACGATTTGAATCGAACGAAAGAAATCAATGGCTATAATGCATTTGAGCAAAATATCTTTTTTTTGATTGCATCTCGGTTTACGCAGTCTGACGATACAATTATTACAATACCAATGGATACTGTATATGATTTAAGCAAAGGATCTTATCATAATACGCATCTGGTCAAAATGACACAGGCTCTGGGAAAACGGATTGCGAATTTGAACTTCTATAAGACTGTAAAACTTGATGATGGGAAAATTGGGCTGCGTATTGGACATCTGTTTACATATATTGACATAACATCAGATTATATCCGGTGTTCGTTAGATCCATTATTTATTGATTACTTTCGGCACATTTCTAATCCCTTTACCGTTTTTGACCTCGATGAATTTGTAAACCTTAAATCAAAATATTCCAAAACCTTGTATCGTTGTTTGCTGGATCTTAAAAATTATGGTCATCCGATTGCGAAGGAATCGTCTGTATATGCATGGTATGTTAGTCTTGATGATTATCGTGACATACTTTGTTTCCCGAAGTCGTATCAAGTCGGTCGTATTACTATGACTACATCCAGTGCCGTTAATGAGTTATTAAACACTGCTCGATTTAAGCAGATTGACGTCAAATCCGTTTATGCATCGCATAAGCGCGGTAGACCGCTTATGGGTTTTGAATTCAGGTATACATTCAGATCGATACAAGAAATCAGGCACATTCGGGAGAATCAACAAAATGATACTGAAATAAACCCTGATGCAAGGCTTTGCCCACATTGTGGCAACCCAGTAAGCGAGAAGGATGGTAAGTTCGGCACGTTTGTGGGACATGCGTATAAAGGATCTTGTGAAAAAACGTGGAAATCCTGGGATGATTTTGATACAGATTGTCGCCACGTTAAAGCGAAGGCTACAGGTATCGGAACAGGAGCAACATCATCTATACCGGAAGATCAAATGCAATATCTTGAGGCAAAGATGAATAAAGACTTTTTAAATGCGAAAAGTGCTGATAAGGATGCCTCTTTGGGAAATATTAAAAATATGATTGCGCATTTGATTGGTAATACGGTTGATGATAATGATGAGTGAAATACGACTTTGTGTAACGAAGCCAAAGAATCCCTAGAAATAGGGATTCTTTTTTACGTTAACCAATTTAATGTAGTGAGGGGAAAATCTTCTGTTCCATCCTGATGACAGAATATTTATATTTGATTTTTTTGACTCTTTTTTCAAAATACTGTTTTCATTCTCTAGGTTTTTAACCTGTAAATTCATCTCTGCAATTTGATTATCCAGCTGGGTTGACTTCTTTTTTTCCGCTGTGAGGTTATCCTGTAGGCGTTGGTTTTCTTTCTGTATTTTTTCGGTATCTTTATCACTTGCTTTGATACGGAGCAGCTCGAATGATGCTGAAGCTAGTTTATCTTTGATTTCAGCCTTTTCTTTCAGTTCTGATATAAGTTGTCCTTTTAGTTCCGAAATCGTCTCCTGGTGGCGAATATTTGCGTTTTGAGACGCTATAAGCTGCTGCTGCAGGTTGGCTATAGTGTCGTTGAGTTCCTGTACAGTTTGCGGATCATCTAGGGTAACTTGACCTAAGTTGCGAAGTCTGTCAAGTACCGAAACGGCGATTTCGTCAAAAACCCACTTATTTTGCGTTTTGGCGGCGTGCTTTCCGCTTCGGTTAATTTCCCCTATGTGGCGATTGATGAACTTATACAGGCCCGCTTTGGGCATTCTATAGCGGTTTTGTAGGTCGGTAAAGGTGTAGGTGTTCATGGCTTCCGTCCTCTTGATTAGACACTTGGACATGCTGAAGACATTATGTCTAAATGTATCGATTCTTATATCAAAATTTTACTAGGAAATATCGAACAAATCAAGGCTTTGGACATAATGTCTAGTGATGTCCAAAACGTGTCTAATGATATATCTACAGATCATTGATTATGCATGGTATGTGTGATATAATATATTTGAAAAATGAATTAACTTATTCGAATAAGGAGAGGCACAATGGCTGGAGTAAAAGGACGTTCTGGCGGAGCTCGACCTGGCGCTGGCAGGAAGCCAAATGAAATCGAAAGAAAGCATCGAACGGTTTATTGCAATAGTTTAGAATTTAAAGGACTGAAGAACGTTTTAACAGTCTTAAAAGAGCTGGATAAGGCCAATAAAAGACTAGCTAAATCAAAGGGAAATGCGGATGAATATAAAGCAGCTTTGAATCATGTCGTATTGGTTCGAAAGGCTCTGTGTAATCTGAAACTGGGAGAGCTAATTCCAGGTCTGGATTTGAATAAGAATTGGAATGAGGCAGGCGAAAACGATGAGTGATTTTAAAAAAGGAGGTATCCTATGAACTACTATTTAATGCAACAAAATAATGGCATAGCCAATATTGATATAAATATTCAAACAGGTAGAATTGTTCAGATAAATGAAATCTATTCATTTGAACGATTGCCTGTTTTTACAACGGAAAACAATTTCAACGAATTAAAAGATTCACTGAATAAATGGATCTCTCACCGCAGCATTTCAGAATCACGAAAAGATTTACCCCAAATCTTGCAGGATAACCACGTTAGAACTCCAGAAGCCCTGGCTTTAAAAACACTGGGGTTATCATTGTCCGATCAATATTGGTTTAGACCCGAAAATACAATGTATAATTGGTTAAACGTCAATCTGTATGACAATAATTTTAAACAAATGAAGTTATTAAATACAGCCGAAAGTAATTTATCTGCATCCGACAGTACATTAAATGGTCAACTGACCAAATATTGGAAAATTGAAAATGATACAAGATATTTATTCAAACAAAGTACTTTCCCATTTATGCAACAAGCATATAATGAAGTATTTGCATCCGAATTGCTTAAAAAGATGAAAATCCCGCACGTAACATATTCAATCGTAGAAAAAGGGGATATGCCTTATAGTGTATGCCCAATGTTCACAGATAGGAATACAGAATATGTACCAGCTGGTGCAATATTGGATATTAAACCAAAATTGAATCATGAAAGTGACTATATGCACTTTATGAATTGTGTAAACACCTTACATATACCAGTAGAAAAATCACAAATCGATACTATGCTTGCTTTTGACTACCTGATTAATAACAGTGACCGACACTATGGAAACTTTGGCTTTTTGAGAAATGCAGAAACTATGAAATTTATTGGAATGGCACCTTTATTTGACCATGGAAATTCAATGTGGTTTAATAACCTGAATTATGACATCAAACTAAGTCAGCAACCAGCCAAACCATTCAAAGATGAACAAGAAGCTCAAATTAAATTGGCAAAAGAGCAAAAATTACCAACCAATTTAATTACAGAAACCTGGCTAAAAGAAAAAATAGATCAGATCTATACCCAAAATCTACGTTGTGATGAAGAACGCCGTACACTCTTTTTTGAAAGAGTATTAGCAAGGAAAAGATCACTTGAAATGTCACACACTAGAGAGAAAAGAAAAAATAGAACTTATACCCAAGACTATTCAAGATAACAAAAAGGTACTAAAGAGAAACATGAAATCTCTTTAGTACCTTTTTGTATAAGTAATATAATATAAAAGATGCTATCAGCAAACACGGTAGCGGTATGTTTTCTGCCCCTGCGTACTATACAAAGGGGATGATGCCAATGACTGTATATGATTTTTTAACAGTTGTGGTTTATCTAACCCTCTGCATCGTAGCAATACGACGTTAATTTCATTCCATTCATTTCTCATCAACAGAAAAAACGCCCTACCCTGACAAAGTTAAGCGGTTAATCTGTTGACTTTTTCTAGAGGCCTACCGTTGCCGTTTAGCACCTCTTCTTTTTATATTATAGCCTGAAAATTCATATGATATAATTAAATCACCTTCCTTGAAGGGAGGTGATTCCCATGGAAGGATTTACTTCTGTTCTGGCTTCGTTGTGGGCGACCCTGCTCGCCCCTGGTTTAGTAGCTTTATTTTCATGGTGGCTAAACCAGAAAAGTAAAAAATAGGCAGGAAAAAAGGGTGGCTGGCAACCACCCTTTTTCTGTTCTCCCGGTTATCCCATGAAGAACTTACTTCTGTTCAGTACCTAAATTATATCACTACATAACTAAAAAAGAAAGCAGATTACTAATTCTTTTTTATACCAATACAATGTGGTTTAATAACCTGAATTATGACATCAAACTAAGTCAGCAACCAGCCAAACCATTCAAAGATGAACAAGAAGCTCAAATTAAATTGGCAAAAGAGCAAAAATTACCAACCAATTTAATTACAGAAACCTGGCTAAAAGAAAAAATAGATCAGATCTATACCCAAAATCTACGTTGTGATGAAGAACGCCGTACACTCTTTTTTGAAAGAGTATTAGCAAGGAAAAGATCACTTGAAATGTCACACACTAGAGAGAAAAAACAAATCATGAAAGAAAAAAAGCAGCTACTTATGAGGAAGCTGCTTTTTTCTTGCTATTTTTGTTTTTCAATTCAGCGATGAATCTTTCTAGGATCGGACGGCTGCATTTGCATCTTTTAGCCAGTTCGCCTTTTGTTTTAATTCTTCGCATCATATAGAGTTCATAAAGGTCTTTGAAGTTGGCTGGCATTTCCATAGCAGTTCGGCCTACTTTTTTATATTTGCCTGCTCTTTTAGCTAACTCAATGCCTTCACGTTGTCTTTCAAGAATTAATTCTCGTTCAAAGGTGGCAATGGCACCGATCATGGTTATCATCATTTTTCCTATCGGTGTGTCAGAATCAAGGTTTTCTTTCTGACTGATGATTTTTACATTTTTCTTTTTTAAATCATCTATGATTTTAAGAAGATCAGCGGTGTTTCTTGCTAATCTGGAAAATGATTCAATGTAAATGGTATCTCCATCTCTGGCGAAAGAAAGCATTTCATTTAAAACAGGACGGTCAGTATTTTTAGCGGATGCTTTTTCTTCATACCATTTATCAATATTGAATTTTTTCAAATCTTCATATTGACGGCCTGGATTTTGTTCAATGGTTGATACTCTGACATATGCGATGTTCATTGGCTGCTTCCTTCCTTCCTTTCTTTATATTTGTATAAAGGGTGATTTTATTTTTTTGTTTTTGTGGTATAATGGTGGAAACGAGACAGTCGGATAAATAATTCCCTTGGTCAGGACCGGCTCCCTCAAAAAAGATAAAGTTGAAGAAAGCCGCCTAGCCCTAGGGGGCTTTTTTCATGTCAAAAAAATTACTTCTTTGACATGATGGTAGCAATTAAGATTCCAAATGCAATCATTAAGGTTAATGTTTCATAGGTACTCATTGTGCCACCCCCTCTCGAAGAGGGTTAGCCCGGTTATCTATCCTGCTATCTCGTTCCTATTACTATTATATCATTTTTGATGGTTGGCTTCGATAAAATATCTAAGACTTACAAGAAATTTTTATAATAAATCCAAAAATCAATTTATCATTTTAACTAGTGGGAGTGGAAAATAGAATATACCCTATTTTTACTTTTGATTAGGTGATACTTTTTTCAAATAAACTTTACGCATACGGTAACGGAGTTTACAGTGAGTAGCGCCGTGGTATCATCGGCGGCCTCACGCTCGTGCAGCTTTTTTAAAAGGCCGCACCACGGCGCGAGAGGCTCACTGTCAACTCCGTTACGTTGTTTTTGATTTTAGTATTTCTTTTTTCAGCATGTTTTCTTCCCCTTCAGGGGTGGGAAAGCATGGATTGGTCTCTGGTGCCTGCCAGAAAGCGTACTTGTGAACGTACTCCCGCCTATAGAGACGGGAGCTTCCTGCTTCAGCGAGAACAGCACCGCTAACTCCGAAGAGTTATGGCGACTTACATTCTCTCCACAGGCGTAGATTCCCGTGCGACCCACGGTACTTTATGAGTTACGCTAGGCAGATATTCGCCTAGCTTCTTCTCTAATATTTATTGCAGCGTTCTTGTCACGGTTATGATGACTGCCACACTTAGGACAATCCCATTCCCGCACAGATAAGTCTTTGGTGTTATTGTTCCGGTAGCCACAAACATGGCATAGCTGACTGCTTGGATACCATTTGTCTATCTTGATAAGTTGCTTACCCTGCCATGCAAGTTTGTATTCCAGCATACTTGTGAACATGCTCCAGCCATTGTCGGATATGGATTTACCAAAGCTGAACTTGCCACCCTTCTTTCGCTTCGCCATGGCTTTTACGCTAATATCCTCTATGCCAATCACATCATAGCGATCTGCAAGATAACGAGCTTTCTTATGCAGGAAATCACGGCGTTGATTAGCAATTTTCTCATGGAGTACAGCCACACGCAGTCTTTGCTTATTACTGTTACGGCTCCCTTTTTGTCTCTTAGAGAGTTTTCTTTGTGCCTTGACCAATCTCTTTTCGGCTTTCCGTAAGAAATTTGGATAATCGGCATTATCCTCATCGGAAGCAACATACAGCCCGTGCATAGCAAAATCTAATCCAAGAAAATTCTTCGGTATGATAGGAAGTATTTGGTTTTCATACTCCACCAAAATGCTGATATAGTATTTTCCGGACGGTGTTTTACTTATGGTTACAGTCTTTATGGTGCTATTATCCATCAATGGACGATGCAGACACAGCTTTATCCAGCCTATTTTAGGCAGCTTTACTTTGTTTCCCTCGATTCTTACAGAGCCATGTTGATTGTTCGTAGAATATGAAGCATGACCTGTTTTCTTCGACTTGAAGCGTGGCTTGCCAAAATGCTTCCTATTGCCCCAAAAGTTGTTATACGCCTTGTTCAGGTTTATTTGTGCATTGGCTAGAGCAAGGCTGTCAACCTCTTTCAGCCAAGGAAATTCTTTCTTGTACTGTGCAGGTGTATTGTTCAGCCTCTTGCCTGTTTCCTTATAGTAATCAAGACGATCTCCAAGCATCTTGTTATAGATGAATCTGGCACAGCCGAAAGTCTTGGCAAACATAATCTTTTGTTCAGTTGTCGGGTAGAGCCTGTATCGGTATGCCTTATTCACTATAATCACCTGCCTTGATTTTCTATGTATTTACGAATTGTCTCAATGGGAGCACCGCCTGTCGTCAGCAAGCAATAACTTCTTGACCAAAACATTTCTTTCCACAATTTACGCCTAACTTCTGGCGGACTAATTTCTGGCCAGTCGCTCGCGGAATGAAGGATGTCAGCATGGACGGCACGGCTGGAACGAAAGCACGGCATAAGCCGCGCTCTGGTTCCGCCGTCCATGCTCCGGAGGTGCGCAGCACGTCCGGCATCCGAGAATGCAGCGAGCGACTGGGCGGAAATTTTTAGCTTTCTGGTAAGAACCAGAGGACTTCCAGGCTTTGGGTGGGGCTACATTCCCATTTCTTTTTTCATTTCCTCTAAATACCTTGCTTCCTCTAAAGTTTTATTTGTTTTTATTGTATCGTTTGTCCTTTGTAATTCAGCATTTTCATTCTTCAATTTTTGGTTTTCTGCTTTTAACTTCTGGTTCTCCGAAATCAATTCTTCCTGGGCTTGTTTTGCAGTTGCAATTACTTCCTGCAGTTTATTATTTTCCCTTTCCATGGAGCTTCTATTTTCTGCTAAATTTTTGATTTTCCACTCGTATTCTTTATACTGCTTGTATTCTTCTGTTTCTTTCAGCTGTTCCATTTTTTCGATGATTTCATTATATTCTTTTTCTCCGGCTTGTTTATCCCAATTATAAGATGTTATTTCTTGTTTTAGCCTTAAAATCTCCTCATTTTGGCTTACCAGTTTTTTCTTCGCTGCTTTTTGCTCTTTTGCCAAATCAGACAAGGCCTTATTCTTTTCATCACTCAAATAATCAAGCAGATACGTAAATGGATAAGCACTTAATCCTATAAGGCCGATGATCCATAAAGGCATAAAATACATCTGACACAGGGAATCCCAAAAGAGGGCTATATATCTTTTATCACTTTGATAATCTCCGTAACCGTACTGCATAGCTACTTTCCCTAGATTTAGATTTGTCTCCTGGATTTGCATCTGGATCTGATTTTTTTCTGATTCAGTCCCAGAATAATATTCTCGAGAGTAGTCATTATCAATCCCCTGTTCGATTGATACCTTGTAAATATATCCTTCGGCATGTTTTTCATAAACACCATCTGTCACCCACAGGAACCCAAACATCATCACCCATCCCAAAACAAATGATATGATGGCTGCCGTTGATATATGCCAATTTGCGTGATCCTGAAAAAACCATGTAAAAGCCAAGCCAGTTACAAGGATTAACAATGCTATTGTATCAATTCCAAAAACTTGCCAGTATTCGATCATCGGCTCATCCCCCTGCTCCGGTTATAATTTCTTGTTCTTTCGAGCGCCCTCTGGCGTTCTTCTTCCCGTATTCGTTCCATTTCATTTTTTCTGTTCTGTTGATTTTGAGTTAGCAGCTTATCTATATCATTTTGATTAAACGCGCCTAGGTTTTTAGCTCGCACTTTATGACCGTACTGATCCTGATATGTAATAGTTCCGGTTCCAGTTCTTCGCGCAATAGATAATCCATGCTGCTTTATCTTTTCCTCAAAATCAGTCTGAGTCAATATGTCTTTGTCATTCCAGATCTGTTGCAGCTTATCCCGCATATCAGCCTTGTATGAGTTGCCCTTTTCTTCAGCATAGATCTCATCGGTTTTCCGGCTTTCCGGTTGCTTCCCGCGACTCCTCGTTCTTTGATCTTTGATTTTTTTACTTTCTGACAGGGTATGTAATCCAAGCTCTTTGCATATTTCGTCGTTCATCTTCTTTATATCTCGAGCGTAAATATCTACAGCGTCATCCTTATACTGTTCGCCTTTGGCTTTTGATATACGCAGTTTTTTCCCATTTTCCGCATTAACTGAGTTAATGATGATATGGTTATGGATGTGATTTGTATCGTTATGCGTCACCACAACAACCTGATACCCTAAATCAGAAAACATTTTTGCTTTCAGGACTCCAGCTGCGTGGACGTCTCTAGTATTGTAATGTTCTTTGCTTTCCTCGCGCTCAAACGAATCAATAATTTGGTAAAATTGCACTCCGTCTTTTTTATCCCATGCAATTTTAGTAGCCTGCATTTCAAATGCCCATTTTTTCGGATTATCTATGTTCATGACAGTTTCTTCTTCGGCCCGGTCATTTTTTTCTAGGTAGTTTTTGATATTCTTGCAACTGTTTTTACTGGATAAAATTTTAAGCACGCCCATCAGTTTATCCTCCGTAAAATTTCCGTTAGTACCGCTTTCAGGCTTTTTATTTCTGGGATCAGTTCAATCCGAAGCTCCTTAATGCGGCGAAATCCTAAATTGATTGCCTGCTGCTTAACCATAGGCGATACATCATTATGCATTTGAGTTTTATACATAACTTCGTCAATTTTTACTTGCAAATTCCCGATCCGGACAATGGTCCCGTACATCTTTTTTAATTCTTCGTTTCCGTATGAGATAACAATCGGCGGTTTGTTTTGCATCGTGCGCCTAATCAATTCGCTTACAGATATTCCAGATTTTTCTGCAGCTTCTTTCCAAGTTGCTGCTTCTTTTTCAGTTACTCGGAGCTTAATCATTCGCGTTCTGTTTTCCATGGTGGTACACCTCGTTTTGTTTTTAGGGGGTCTGGGGGATACGTCCCTCAGCAAGACCGGCACGGCCACTTGTGGCCACAAGTGCCTGTCTTGCGAACATGCATAATCGTCTCATATCATCATTGTACACCTGGCTATTTAGACAGGTCAATATGATTATGCATGTTCCGCTTTTCCATTTCGCGAATCCAATGGATTCGCGATTCAAACAACGAATCCATTGGATTTGTTGTTTGGTTTTCATGTTCTCCAATGTCATTTAGATTCATGATATAATATATGCATCTAAATGACATGCTTTTATTTTCTTTGATCTATGCTTGCCAAGAAATATTTCAGTAAGTTTACAAAAAGTTAGAAAAAACGGAGGACTGATCTTATGCAATTAAAAGTTGTTTTTTCGAATAAATATACTCCTTGTGAACGGATTTTCCTGGTGACTTTACTTCGTACATTTCTTTTGCCGCAGGCTAGATCCCGGAAATGTTATCAGGGGACTTTTAAAAAATCTGTTCTCGCAAATCAATTCCCTGATCGGAAAATCGATCTGAAAAATTTAGCAGATCTGCTTTTGGGGTGTAAAGTTTTTTGTGTAATGAGTGATGAAAATAATGTTGTATTAAATGAATCCGGTCAATTTTTTATCCGCTTATCTGAACAGGAACATGAACGAATACGGATCACAATGGATCCTCTAACTTTATTTCGTTTATATGATTTATCTGATATTGCACTGCAGCATCTGTTTAACGAGATTTATGCTCCACGATCAAAGTATACCCGAATTGCGCTCAATCTTTTAAATGCGCCAGCTGGCACTGATGTTTTTTCTTCAGGCGACATACAGAATCAATTCGCTTTATCAACAATGGCTGCCTGGAAGTCTTTTGTGCATCGTACAGATCTCTTACAGCAGCATTTATTAGATACCGGGCTCTTTGACAAATTAAATATAACTATAGGTTACAGGAAAGCGCCTGGTAAACCTGTAGAGTCAATCCAGATTGCATGGAGTTATAAGAAGATCCCTCAAGCTGTGCCATGTACTTTTGAAATTTGAAATAAGGATGTCGTAAATCGAATAGTAGAATTTTGCAATTAAAGAATTATCTAGGCATTCTCTCTGCGAGCTTTTGAAACAATAGCTTTTAAGCGACTTGTAAACAAAAAAATGTCATAATTGCAAAATTCTACCTTTAATTGCAAAATTCTACCTTTGCTTGCAATCATTAGTTACATGCCATTAAACTCGCATTTGCGTTTCAAAACTCGCATTTATGTTTCATTTTAGACTTTTCGAAACAAAAAGAAGAAGATAGACTAGTCTATCTTTAGTCTGATAGTCTATAGTCTATAGTCACCAATCAGATTAAAAAAAGATTAGGCACGAAAAACCCGATAAAATATAATTAAAATAGACTTTTGAAAAAAAAATTGCGTTTCAAAAACTCGCATTTGCGTTTCAAAAACTCGCATTTGCGTTTCAAAAACTCGCATTTTGCGTTTCAAAAACTCGCATTTGCGTTTCAAAAACTCGCATTTGCGTTTCAAAAACTCGCATTTGCGTTTCGTTTTTGACTTTTTGAAACAGATGCTATATAATTTTTTTGAGGTGATATGTATGGATAAAAAGCCTGTCGTTAAGTATGATCGGAGACTTAAAAATCATTACAAAATGATTTTTGCTATGACCAAGGTAGAAATGGATTTATTTGATGTAGTTTTATCTATTATCGGAGAGCAGAAGAAGGAAGAAATTGACATACCTGCGTCTGAGATTATTTCCAGATCTAAATATATGACCAAACATAATCATGATTACACGTTGAGTAAAATGATCGGATATATAAATAGCATGTCAGACAAAGCTGGTAGTGCGTACTACGTAACGTATAACGATGATATGTTGACGAAGATGTTTTTGTTTGATACATTTGCTATTAACTTAAAAAGTGGTGATGTAAAAATTAAATTAGGGGCATCTTTTTCTCATTACTTTTTTGACATCGAAGCGAATCGTACTTTTACCCAATATTATTTAGCTAATATGCTTACTCTCAAGAGCAAGTATTCCAAGATTTTGTATCGACTATGTTTAGATAATCACAATGGCTTTACCATTAAAATGGATGATTTTTGTGGAATCATGCAAATCAAAAATGCTGCAACTCTGAGAACGGTCATTAACCGTTTACCTGAGCATTTAAAGCCGTTGTCACAGATAGGCGATTTCGCGGGAGAAGTACGTTTTGTTGTCAACAAAGATCCTAGCAATCGAAGAAAAAACAAATCAATAACATTTGTCTACGAAGAAAAGCAAAGACGAATCAAAGCGCACCTCCAGCCGGTCTATACTACAATAGATGTAGAGCCAGAATCAGAATTTAAGGGGTCGAACCGTAACGAATTAGAGTGTCCTTACTGCGGAGATCGTATCATCAAAAGGTATAATAAGCAGCAAAAGACATCATTCTGGGGGCATGTGCATTTTGCTGATCACAAGGGTTGTCCACTGCAAAATCAAGAAACTGAGGATTTAATGATAGCGGCGATCGATGCCGGACGAAAGAAAATTAAATCGGAGCATCATAAGATTGAGTATAAAAATTTACGGGATCAAGCCATTCGGGAACTTAAAAAAGAATATCCTAATGGCATAGATGAACCTGGAGATTTACTCAACCCATCACAAGATGACATCGAAAGACGGGTAAATGGATTTTCTGCGAATGATATTGCTAAAAAAATGAAAGAAATTGCTGAAACACAGAAAAAGACTGATCCATTTCCAGTTAGTTAATGCTGGTTAACGTAAAAAAGGGGCTGTGAAATAATAGCTCCATGAACACAAAAAAGGACTTTCGATTTTTGCGAATCAAAAGTCCTTTTTTGTGTTAGAATTTAACTGCAATGAAAAACCTAACTGTGTATTATGGTACTCCCAAACAGGGAATTTTACCAGCA
>OIZH01000194.1_pt1 | contig 12995 bp, 12 predicted proteins | sample 1588511 | NCBI WGS metagenome assembly OIZH01 (sample SAMN03283237) | human gut metagenome | biome: human-associated habitat; material: feces | host: Homo sapiens | place: Peru | collected 2012
CCCTGACTCAACTTCCCCTGTGCTTCACGGCAACGCCAAGAAGTGGGCAGGATTGATACCCTTGAGGCTGTACTTGTTGAGCAGGGAGCCGTCGCGGTCGAACTCGTAGACGTAGCCGTTGGTGGCGTAACCGCGAGAATCCGACACATAGAGGTGCCCCGAATGGGGCGAGATGTAAATGCCGTAGGGCGACTGCATCTGCTTGATGGTGGGCAGGGCTGCGTCGTATTCTCCAAGTCCGTCTTCCACCTGTAGTGAGGGCAGCTGGATGGTGTGAACCGAGAACTCGTAGGTGCCCGAGAGGTAAGAGAAGGCAGAGCCTATGGCGTAGAACTTTCCGCCGTAGCTGCAATTATAGGTCACGGGGAAATCGAACACGCGGAACTCCTCGCTCTCCATGTTGAACACGATGGAGCGACCCGGAACCTCATAGTAGTCGCCCACGGAGTTGATGCAAAGAAACTGTCCTTCCTGCGACATGTTTCCGAAGAGGTTGATACAGCCCGTGTCGATACGCTTCAACTCCTTCATCGTCTGCGCATCGATGATTGAGATGGTCGACTCGTAGTCGTGGCTTGCTTGCGAAGAATAGCCTCCTGTATTCGCCACAAAGAGGCGTCCGCGGTAACAGGCTATTCCCTCGGGCTCGTAACCTACGGGACAGGTATCGACAATCTTCTTCGTACGCAGGTCTATCTTCGCCACATAGCCGTCGTTGGCATACGAGGTGCAGTAGAGGTATTCGCCATCGGTAGCCAACTTGCGGTTGTTGGGAATATCCTCTGTGGCAGCTATGGCGGTTCCGTCGGGACGGATGTACTGGATGATGTTCGACCAGTTGACGGAGATGGCGATGAGCGTGTCGTTCACCATCAGCAGGTCGTTGCCTGTATCTCCCAAGCGCTGCTGTGGATTCTGCTGTCGGAACCATTTGTTGGTAAGCACACCATGGTCGATGAGCGAGATGGTGGAGTTGTCCATTCCCCACAATCCCTCGCAGAGCACGAGCAGGCGGTCGTCGGAAGCCGTGGGATGACTGTCAGCCACCATGTCGTTCACTTCCATGCGACAGCCCGAAAGCATCATCGTCAGTACGATGGCGATGGCATAGAGGCCTATGATGTGTTTACGAATGTTCATATTTAGTATTGTCTTAACTCCTTAACTTCTTAACTCCTTAACATCTGAGCAAATCCCTACATTTCAAATTTCAGGGTCATCTTGTAGTTTCTTCCAGGCATGGGGTAACGCTTCACCACCTCGTGGTGCGAGTCGGTAAGGTTGTTACACTCCAAGGTGGCCTGCAGTACGTATTTGCCCAAGTGGAAACGTTTGTTCAGCTTCACGTCCACCGTATACCAGTCGCCCAAAAGGTCGTCGGAATTATTGGAAATCAGGGCAAAGCGCTCACCTGTATAGAGAAACGAGGTGCAGAGGCTGTACGACCGATACCCCAGATCGACGATGGCTGATCCCGAATGCATGGGCGAATAGGGAATGTAGTTCTTGTATTCCGGATCGTCGGGCATGGTGTAGTCGCGGTCTATCTGGCACGTGTAGTTGGCGTTGGCAGAGAGCGAGAACCTGCCCCACTCCTGGTTGTAGCCGCCTGAGAGCGACACGCCATACGACTTCACCTTGCCAAAGTTGACCATCGACCATCTGAACTGGCATTTCATCGGGATCGCAACAATCTTGTCGCTTATCTCGTTGTAATAGGCGTCAAGAGCCAGGTGCAGATGTTTGCCGCGATAGTCGGCTCCCGCATCCCATTGCGAGGTGTATTCGGGCTGCAGCTGGGTGTTACCCACCAGCGTGTAGTACAGGTCGTTGAGCGTGGGCACACGGAAGATGCGCTTGTGGAAAGCCCTGAGGATCCAGCCGTCCTTTTTATACGAGAGCAGGAACATGGGCGTGAGCTTCTGCATGGCGTCAGCCTGTGCCACGGTATGATCCTGCACATGGGTGTAGAGCAGCGCCACATTGGCCTCCCATCCCTTGTACGAGCCAATGAGTGAGAGGAGCGACTTAGAGTCGATGCGATAGACATAGTTGAAATGATAGACATCGCAGTTGAGGTCAGACCATCGCAAGTCAGTGCTGGCTGTAACAGAAATATAGTGCGTATTATAAGACCCTGATACAGAAGCATAAACATCCTGTTGGGTGTAGTGGTTGTTGCAGTACATGGCAGCAGCATTGGTCGATGGGTCCTGCAGATAATGCAGATAATCGAACGCATACTTCATATTGGCCTTCAGACCGAAACGGCTCCACAGTTTCTTATACGAAGCCTGTGCGAAGAAGTTCTGATCCCATTGCCGGTCGGTGGAGTCCCATTGGTCGGAGAGTCGCCTGACGACAGGACCTGGCAAGCCCCTTTCGGAGTTATAATAATAGGTGTGGACCGACAGTCCCCGATAGAAGCCTGCTGCCTCAAGCCGGTAGAAGGTGATGTCGGAATTGTGACGGCGCCCTATCGTGTCTTCCGAAGCCGACTGGAACCGGAACTTATAGTCGCCGTCGCTGTGCTGATATTCGCCATCTACAAAGAGCCAGTTCTTCAAGGCGAAATAGAGCTTGGCTTTCTGCAGTCCAAACGATCCCAGTCCGTACTCGCCCGTCAGCATAGTGCGGTCGGGACGACGGGTCTGCATATAGACCGTAGCCGCCGAGGCGTACTCGGAAGCCGACTGCAGACGCTCGTTCCTGTTGGCGTTGTATAGCGACACAGACTCCATGTTGGACAAAGAATACTTGCCCAAATCCACCTGTCCGTTCTGTGCGTTGGTGATACGAATGCCGTCGAGATACACGCCCACATGCTGCGATCCGAGCGACCGCACGTTGACGGTCTTCAGTCCGCCCAGTCCACCATAGTCCTTAATCTGCACGCCCGAGAAATACTTCAGGGCATCGGCCACGGAGGTGGTAGACAGGTTCTGCAGCATCTCGCCCTGTAGGGTCTGACTGGGTGTAAGGTAATGAGGGCGCTCGCCCACACACACCACCTCGTCGAGCGAGAGCGTGTCGCGATGAATCGTACCTACATTCTGCGCATGACATGGCATCACACAGAGGCACAATAATCCTTTGCAGATTTTCTTCATCTTATCCTAAAAAACTTAATGGTTCTCCATCCCAAAACCTAACCCACGAGGCGGGATAGAATCATAGACAGAAAGCGCAAATACTTATAGTATGCTGATTGATACATACAGTGAGCACACACATTGTCTCTCTATGGCAACGGCAGGTCTTCTGGCTCGCGTCGTCAAACTCGTTCAAGCGGTCTTCCCGAAAAAATGTCAGTGACCATCATGCTTGCCCAATAAGACGCATACAGCAGCGGGACTGCTCAGGCTTCTCACCTGATTCCCTTTTCATCGCAACACCTCCTATTGCCTCAGCGGAACGAAGATAGTTGCGAACCAATTGCGGCTGCAAAGGTAAATAAAAAATATGAACCCGCCAAGGTTTCTTGTTTATTTTTGTTAAAAACTTTCAAACATAATAAACCATTTACCCGAAATGTCATCTTTTTTAGTGTAAGTTGCGAGGGGACAAGAAGATAACTTCTCAAAAAACAGATATCAACAAATAATATATAAAGGATGAGAAAAGTAAGAACAATCACAAAGGCAATCGTAGGCTTGATGATAGCCTCGATGCCCTTCTCGGTAGAGGCACGTCAATGGAGTCTGAAAGACTGCATCGACTACGCCCTGGCCAACAACATCTCGTTGCAGAAAACACGTCTGCAGGCACAGAGTGCCCACGAAGACTATCTGCAGTCGAAGGCAGCCTTGTTGCCATCGCTCAGCGCTTCTACCAACCAGAATGTCAACTACACGCCATGGGTGGCCAACGGCATCTCTGGTGACGGATACTCCAAGGCTTCCATCGACAAGGTGTACTACAACGGCACGTACAGCGTGATGGGCAACTATACCCTTTACGACGGCGGCAAGCGACAGGCGCAGGTGAAGCTCAACAAACTGGTGGGCGAGGCTGCACAACTCGATTCTGCCACACAGGCTGCCAAACTGCAGGAGCAGATAGCCCAGCTCTACGTCCAGATACTTTACTCCACCGAGGCCATCAACGTGAACCAAGAGAGCTATCAGTCGAGTTTGGAGAACGAGAACCGTGGCAAGGAGATGGTAAAGATCGGCAAGATGTCGAAAGCCGACTTGGCTCAGCTCACCGCTCAGAGAGCACAGGATGAATACAACATTGTGGAGGCAAAGAACAATGTGAGAAACTACAAGCGACAACTCAAGGAACTGTTGCAGATAACCGACGAAGAGGCTTTCGACGTGGTGATGCCCAATACGACCGAGGCGATGGCGCTGGCCGAGATTCCTGCCCTGCAAAGTGTTTACACGGCTGCTCTCGACCGTCGTCCCGAGATGAAGGTTTATCAGAACCAGTTGGCACAGAACGACCTGGACGTGAAGATAGCCAAGGCTGGCAAACTGCCAACCATCGGTTTGAATGCAGGCTTGTCTACGAGTACAACTTCCATGAATACAAACAGTTGGGGTTCACAGATAAAGAACAACTTCAATGTTGGCGGTGGCTTCAGCGTGAGCATTCCGCTCTTCGACAACCGACAGACAAAGACAGCTGTCAACAAGGCTTGCATCCAGCAACAACAGATTCTTCTCGACATGAAGAACGAGCAGACACAGCTCTACTCCACCATCGAGAACTACTGGCTGCAGGCCAACACCAACCAGAGCCAATACCAGGCTGCCAAAGTGAGCCGCAAGAGTGCACAGGAAAGCTACAACCTGCTGAGCGAGCAGTTCCGCTTAGGACTGAAGAACATCGTGGAACTTCGCACAGGCAAGGACAACCTGTTGCGTGCCCAGCAGAACGAGTTGCAGGCAAAATACCTCGCTATCCTCAACCTCGACATGCTGAAGTTCTATCAGCAAGGAAGAATCTTGTAAAGGTAAAAAGGTAAAAGAGTAAAAAGGTAAAAGAGTAAAAAGGTAAAAAAGTAAAAAGAGTAAAAAAGTAAAAACATTCAATATGAAAAAGCTGAAGATAAGCAAAGTTTGGATTGCCATGACAGTCGTGGTAATCATAGCCGTGGCAGCCTGGGCACTCTCAGGCGGAAAGGAAAAGGAAGAAATCAACTTCAAACAGGAGAAGGTGAGTCTGCAGACCCTGCAGAACAGCGTGACTGCCACTGGTACCATCGAGGCGGTGACAAGTGTCACCGTGGGTACACAGGTATCTGGTATTGTCAACAAACTCTACGTTGACTACAACAGTCAGGTGAAGAAAGGCCAGGTCATCGCCGAACTCGACAAGACCAACCTGCTGAGCGAGCTCAACACCGCCAAGGCCAACATGGCAAGCGCCCAGAGTCAGCTCAACTACCAGAACGCCAACATGAAGCGCTATCAGACCCTCTACCAGAAAGGACTCGTCAGCGCCGACGACTATGAGAACGCCCTCCTCACCTATCGACAGGCCAAGGAGCAGGTGGCCACAGCCAAGGAGCAGGTACAGCGTGCGCAGACCAACTTAGGCTACGCCACCATCACATCGCCTATCGACGGAACCGTTATCTCGAAGAGTGTGGAGGAAGGTCAGACCGTGGCTGCCAGTTTCAACACTCCTGAGCTCTTCACCATCGCCAAAGACCTAACCAACATGCAGGTAGTAGCCGACGTGGACGAGGCTGACATAGGTGCTGTGAAGGAGGGCGACCGCGTTACCTTCACCGTCGACGCTTATCCCGATGACACCTTCGAGGGTACGGTGAAGCAGGTTCGTCTGCAGGCTACGACAACCAACAACGTGGTAACCTACGAGGTGGTGATCAGCGCACAGAATGCCGATCTGAAACTGAAACCGGGACTCACCGCCAATGTCACTATCTACACTCAGGAACGCACTGGCGTGCTGGCTGTAGCCAACAAGGCGCTGCGCTTCACACCTACCAAGGAAACCGTAGGCAAAGACATGAAGATAGTTGACTGCAAGGGCAAGAACAAGGTATGGACCCTCGACGGCAAAACCCTTACCGCTCACCCAGTGAGCATCGGTCAAACCGACGGAATGCATACAGAGATCACAAAGGGACTGAAGGCCGGTCAGCAGATTGTGACCGAAATCGTGGTGAACACACCCGAGGACGACAGCGACGATCAGCAGCAAAGCCAGGGACTGATAGGCGGACCGCGTCCAAGGGGAAAGAAGAAGTAAGAAGTAAGGGTTTGCTACCACTTCTCAACCCAGCGAAAGTTTATTCTGAACCCAGCGAAAGTTCAATAAAAGTACAATCATCATGTCAGAAAACATAGAAAACAAAGCCAGCCAAGACCAGAAGAAGGTCGTGATTGAGCTCGACAACGTAAGGCGCAACTTCCTCGTAGGCGACGAGACGGTTCATGCCCTCAAGGGCGTGAGCTTCAAGATCTACGAGGGCGAGTTTGTCACCATCATGGGTAAGTCGGGATCGGGCAAGTCTACCCTGCTCAACCAGTTGGGTTGTCTCGACACCCCATCGAGTGGCGAATACTACCTCGACGGCGTGTCGGTACGCACCATGTCGCGTTCGGAGCGTGCCGTGCTGCGCAACCGCAAGATAGGTTTTATCTTTCAGAACTATAACCTCCTGCCCAAGACCACGAGCGTGGAGAATGTGGAACTGCCCCTGATGTACAACCCCTCGGTAACAGCCGAGGAGCGCAAGCAGAGGGCGATAGAGGCGCTGAAGGCCGTAGGACTGGGCGAACGTCTCTATCACAAGAGCAACCAGATGTCGGGTGGACAGATGCAGCGTGTGGCCATAGCCCGCGCCCTGGTCAACAACCCAGCCGTCATCCTTGCCGATGAGGCAACGGGCAACCTCGACACACGTACAAGTTTCGAGATTCTCGTGCTCTTCCAGAAGCTCTACGCTGAGGGACGTACCATCATCTTCGTGACCCACAACCCCGATATTGCCAACTATTCGAGCCGTAACATCGAGTTACGCGACGGTCACATCATCAGCGACGAGTACAATCCGCACATCCTCTCTGCCGCCGAGGGTCTCGCTGCCCTGCCGGCGAATACGGATGAGTAATTTTTCAATATTAATGATTTAAAATGCGATGAATTATCAGAATCTATTCAAGATAGCCATCAGGGCGATTGCAGCCAACAAGATGCGGTCGTTTCTCACGGCTTTGGGTATCATTATAGGTATTGCTGCCGTCATCACCATGCTCGCTATCGGACAGGGCAGCAAGGCAAGCATCAAGGCCAACATCGCCGAGATGGGAAGCAATATGATTATGATTTCGCCGGGTGCCGACATGAGAGGCGGTGTAAGACAGGACGCCTCTGCCATGGAGACCCTCAAACAGGCTGACTATCAAAGACGAATGTAACTACATCTCTGCCATTTCGCCTACCGTCAACAGCAGCGGTCAATGGATCAACGGCAACAACAATACGCAAAGCTCCATCTATGGTGTGAACCAGGACTACCTGAGCATTCGACAGCTCAAGGTGGCCGACGGTGAGATGTTTACCGACAACGACATCAAGGCGGCTGCCAAGGTGTGCATCCTGGGACAGACTGTGGTGGATTATCTCTTCCCCGACAGCAGCGACCCCGTGGGCAAGGTGGTGCGATTCAACAGCATCCCCTTCCGTGTGGTGGGTGTGCTGAAGAAGAAGGGCTACAACTCCATGGGCATGGACCAGGACGACCTGGTGCTGGCGCCCTACACCACCGTGATGAAACGCATCCTGGCCCAAACCTATTTGGGCGGCATCGTCTGCTCGGCGATTACCGAGGAAGCTTCGCAACCGGCTCAAGACCAGATAACGGAGATCCTGCGACGCAACCATAAGCTCAAGGACGCCACCGATACGACCGAGGCAGACGAGGACGATTTCAACATCCGTTCGCAGGAGGAGATTTCGAGCATGATGAACTCCACCATGTCGACCATCACCATCCTTCTTGGTTCTGTGGCAGGCATTTCGCTCCTCGTGGGCGGTATCGGCATCATGAACATCATGTATGTGAGTGTGACGGAGCGCACCCGTGAGATTGGTCTGCGCATGAGCGTGGGAGCACGTGGCGTCGACATCCTCAACCAGTTCCTCATCGAGGCCATCCTGCTGAGTGTGACGGGCGGTGTGATAGGTGTGCTGTTGGGAGTCAGTCTGTCGGTAGGACTGCAACAGTTCCTGCACGTAGCCACGCAGATAGAGCCCTGGAGCATCATCATGAGCTTTGCTGTTTGTACCTTCACAGGTGTCTTCTTCGGCTGGTATCCTGCCAAGAAAGCTGCCCGCCTCGACCCTATCGAAGCCATCAGATACGAATAAAAATCTCTCGCTATTCTGCACAATAATTTCCCAATCGGGACGTTATTGTAGCAGAAAAGAACAAAAAACCACTATAAAACATGATACTAAACTGTGTCGTTATTGACGATGACCCAGAGGCTCTGAACCAGATAACGAGCCACATCAAGCGGACACCAACCCTACAACTTATTGGTGCTTATACCAGTGCGCGAGAGGCTGTAAGAGACGTGAGGAACGGACATGTCGACGTGCTCTACCTCGCCATACAGATGCCCGAACTGAGCGGCATTGAGTTTGCCCGTCTCGTGCCGGAGAGTTGCCGTCTGGTCTTCACCACAGCCTACAAGGAGTATGCCTTCGACGGTATCAAGGCTGGAGCTGCCGACTATCTGCTCAAACCCATCAGCTTCGAAGACTTTCAGGAGTCGTACAAGCGAGTGAGGGCTACCTTTGACGAATACCAGTTGCAGGACCCGATAGAGCGCGACCGCTGTTTAGTAGCAAAGGTTGAAAATAAGTTTGTCCGTATCGACCTCGACGATATTCTCTACATCGAGAGCATGAACGACTATGTGCGTTTCTATCTCACACAGGGCCGTAAGGTCACGACCTTCTCCAACCTCAAGCGACTGGAGAGCCGTCTGCCACGCCAGCAGTTCAAGCGCATCCACCGTTCGTTCATCGCCAACCTTTGCCGCATGGACTCCATCGGTCACATGCGCATCTATTATGGCGAAAGCAGCATCCCTATCTCCGATTCCTACAAGGATGCCGTCTACCAGTTCATCAACTCGCATTTAGCATAAGGGAAGGAGTTTTTGGGGGGAAAATTGATGAGAAGATTAAAAGTTTAGTGAATTATCGCTCTCTTTGGTTACAGGAATTTATTGTAAAACCAAGTTGTCTGAACTATTTTAGCAAGAAAACTCTGTAAAAACTTGGACCATAATAAATAATATTGTATATTTGTGGCAAAAATGAAAAGACAATGAAGACAACAAACGATTATATTACTATACTTCGCAAATACCTCAGCACCAAAGCGGATGCTTATGGCATTACAAAGATTGGTATCTTTGGGTCTGTGGCAAGAAATGAACAGACAGAAGACAGCGACGTTGATGTTTGTGTCGAAATGAAAAAGCCGGACTTATTTATATTAGTTCACATCAAAGAAGAATTGCAAGAACTTTTTGGTAAGCCAGTAGATATTGTTAGATTACGCAACAATATGAACCCAATGCTTTTAAAGCAAATTAAAAGAGACGGAATCTATGCATGACGAAGAACTCTTATACTATTCACTCAAACGAATAGCTTCAACTATAGAAAGAATCATCAACAACTCCAAATCTATTCCGTGATATTATTGCTCATCACTATTTTGACATAGATGAATCTATTGTCTATGATGTAGTCAAAAACAAACTCCCGGGAATGTTAGAAACAATTAATAAGATAATAGAAGAAATATAAAACACTGAACTTTCGCATGTAGCTTAAGTACGGGCTGAAGGCCCAAAAGCTCTTAGCCCAGGGCATCGCCCTGGGTATAATATCAATCAGCAAGGCGCCCTGTAAGGGCAAAAGCCTTATGTTTTGTTTGGAGTTTTAAAGCTTTTGCCCTTTCAGGGCGACAGGTTTGCGTCCGTAATAACCCAGGGCGCTGCCCTGGGCTAAGAGCTTCTGCCCCTTCAGGGCGTGTGGGGTAAAACTTGCGAAACTTGTGTAAAACATATGTCTTAACTCCCTTAACTCCCGAAGGAGATTCCCCCAGAAAAGCCTTCCTTTTAGAAAGGAAAAATTTCTTCGGGAGAGTGAACGAAAGTTGTGGCGCCATGATCCACGAGGAATTCTTTGTCACGGAAACCCCATAACACGCTGATACAAGGCATTTGGCAGTTGCGGGCAGTCATGATGTCGACGTCGCTGTCGCCAATGTACACAGCGCCAACCCTGTCGGCACCCAACTGGCGCAGGGCTTCCTCTACCGTGTCGGGCGCAGGCTTCTTCCTGATGTTCTCACGCTCTCCTATCGCCACATCCACCAGGTCGCCAAAGAAATGACGGCAGAGCGCCTGCGTGGCAGCATAGAACTTGTTGCTCACCACAGCCACTTTCTTGTTTCTCTCCTTCAGTCTGCTCAACAGATCCATGATGCCGGGATAAGGCTTAGTGGTGTCGAGGTTGTGCTCCATATAATGCTTTCTGAAGTCGGCATAGGTCTTGTCGAAGAGCGGATTGCTGTCGCCCTGAGGAATGGCACGCTCCATGAGTTTGCGCACGCCGTTGCCCACAAATCTCCTGACGTCGTCGACAAAGTGCTCCTCCATCCCGTTGGTGCGAAGGGCGTAGTTGCAGCTCGCAGCCAGGTCGTCGAGTGTGGAGAGCAACGTGCCGTCCAGGTCGAAGACATACGTATCATATTCCCTTATTCCTTCTTTATAATCCTTTGTTTCCATCATTTTTCTGTTATTGAACTTTGCAAAGTTACGTCAATCTTGCCGAAATAATAAGGAATTAACCTATTTTTACCTATACTTGAATAATATAAGCCCAATAATTTTGTCAATTCCACGAATAAATGTACTTTTGCAGCGAAATTCATGCACAAAAACAAAACACAAAAATGAAGAAAAAACAAAGCAAGACCGCTTACAAATTTTATTTCTATGGCGCCTTGGTGTGCCTCGTGGCGGTAATCGTCATTACTTATATCTATGGCTTTTCCTCATTCTCGAAAAGCGAGAAGACAGAATATGTCTATATTGACGAAGACGACAATATAGACTCCGTTTATCATAAGCTCGCGCCGATAGCCCGCGCCATCCCGATGCAGGCTTTCCGCACCCTTACTCATCACTCCGAATACGCCGAGCATATTCGCACGGGTCGCTATGCCATCCATCCCGGTGACGGTTCACTCAAGACATGGCGCCACCTGAAGAACGGACTTCAGGAACCCGTCAACCTGACCGTTCCATCGGTCCGGACACTCGACAAACTCGCAGCTGAGTTGGGACGCAAGCTGATGCTCGACAGCGCTACCATCTGCCATGCCCTTACCGACGAGGCCACCTGCGAGAAGTATGGCTACGACACGGCCACCATCGCCTGTATGTTTATCCCCAACACCTACGACATCTACTGGAACGTGTCGCTCGACAAACTGCTCAGTCGCATGAAGAAGGAGTCGGACAAGTTCTGGAACTTTGAGCGCACACAGAAAGCGAAGAACATGAACCTCACCCCGCAGCAGGTCATCACCCTGGCAAGTATCGTGGACGAGGAGACTGCCAACGACGGTGAGAAACCGATGATTGCGGGCATGTACTACAACCGTCTGATGCTTCGCAATGCTGAATATCCTGAGGGAATGCCTCTTCAGGCCGATCCTACCATCAAGTTCGCCTGGAAGCGTTTCGAGCTGAAGCGCATCTACAACAACCTGCTCAGCATCCGCAGTCCCTACAACACTTATCGCAACCCAGGACTGCCTCCAGGGCCTATCCGCATCCCTACTGTTGCCGGCATCGATGCCGTGCTCAACCACATCCATCACGACTATCTCTACATGTGTGCGAAGGAGGATTTCAGCGGCACCCACAACTTTGCCCGCACTTACTCCGAGCACCTCGACAACGCTGCCAAATACTCAAAGGCACTCAACGAGAGAGGAATCAAGTAAATAATCCCCCACTCACATCTCTTAACAAGCTTTCAAAGACACAGCAGCCTCTTACATCCGCAAGATGAGCGATGGCACCATTGAGAGCACGTTCCCCACCATAGGGCATTCTTTATGCGGGTCAACAAAAAAAGGCAGTTGCAAGCACCATAGCCTGCAACTGCCTTTCGTATTTTGTAAAATTAATAACTTATTTTAGTTCCATATTACTCACCGAGATGCATCTTTTTGTTGATTACTACAATCTCAGCAAATGTGATAGCTAAAACTACCAATGTCATTCCAAAAATCATCATAATTGTTACCCTTTCTTTACTTTAATTATCGTTATTCATTCTTTTCAAGTGCAAAGGTAATACCTTTTTTGTGTTCGCGCACAACATTTCTGTCTTTTTCTTCTTAAAAGGCTTGAAAAATTGATATCTGTCAATTACTTCCCCTCTGAAATGCCAAAATGACACGTGTCACTCCTCCCAGTTCTGCCTCTCTGACAATATCATCCGAATCAATTCCTCATTGGCCTCATTGTCAATACTTGCCTCCTTCACTTCAGTGGCATAATCAAGCATATTGGAACACTCGCCAGTGATATCCACTCCCATCACTCTCTCGTGAGCATAGACGATACGCAGAACAGCTTGCAGCTCCATAAGGGTCATGTCGCCATTGCTCCAATTGGTGACGGCATCATCAGTCCTCAGCACATCCTTGTCGATAGAGATATATACGGATTCATGTATCAGTTTACCAGCCTTGGAGGGCCAAGCTTGATGATGGTCGATTTCCGACTCACTGTAGAACAGCACCTTGCTCCTGAGTGCAGCCGGTATTTGAGACATGAGTTCGTCGGATACGCCAACGAGGATGATGTGTCTCACAAAAGGATTGGACTTTAAGACATCCGTCACCCAACCGCCACACGAAACCAAGCCTTCCCATTGAGGCTGTTGCATATCCGGGTGATGATCAAAGACTA
>OIZH01000200.1_pt1 | contig 12744 bp, 9 predicted proteins | sample 1588511 | NCBI WGS metagenome assembly OIZH01 (sample SAMN03283237) | human gut metagenome | biome: human-associated habitat; material: feces | host: Homo sapiens | place: Peru | collected 2012
TCCATTTCCCCTGATTTTATCGGTAGTTTCTTTGACTTTTGCCAGCCATTCCTGTATACTATGAGTAAAGAGAACTCCCTCAGACTGTACCCCGTTTTTGGAATCGGGACCCCCAGTCTGAGCGGGGTTCTTTTTTATTTCCGTAATGTCTCCATCATAGAAATACTTTCTCCCATTGGCCTCTTCTCTTACTACGATTCTTGCAAAGCATTCTTTTCCATCGAGCTTAATTTTCATCCCATAGTATCTGTATAAAACAGTGCTCTGATTTAGCTTTTTGACTCTGTCTGGATCTTTTGCATCTTCATACAGGAATACAGACTTGGCGATTAGCTCTTTTAGATTCGGTATGAGCTGCAGTGTGCTATTTTCAGCCGAATGCCTCACTAATTCTTTGGCAGCGCTGACCAGCATTCTAATGTATTCCCCATCCCTGTTTCTAATAACAGCAGGCTCGTCCCGTTTGCCGCCTGCTCTTGAGGCAGGGAATAGGGCTCTATACAATTCTTTCGCGGCTTTTCCGATTTCTTTGGCAGATGCCGCTCTGAATGTTGTTCTATTGCACTCTACAGGTTTGCTATGCAATAAATGAAAGAAAAAGCAAGAAAAAGTCGCACATGTAAAATGGACGAGGAAGGGCATTCAGGCTTTGTGTGGAATCATCGTATCCCTATCATCGACAATACGCGAAAAAAGTGACCCTCTTTTCGAAAAAGGGTCACTTCCATCACAAAAGCGCAGCAGAGTTTTATAAGTATCCATGGAGGCATTCCCTGCCATCTGGCACCAGCGCATTTCACGGTTCATGTCGTACAAGTACGGCTAAACTTCGCTCTAGAGTTTGCCGTGGAGGCGAATCCTGCATGAGATCTTTTGACCTGCTGCGTCTTTCTGTGATTTGTATTTCTTACGCTCTCCGGCGGCTAGCACGCTTTCGAGCGGGAGAAAGGAAATCGGATCCGCCGTCTGCCCTCTCTGCGCTCCTTTCCTATAGGTCTGTGCACGAAGGAGTGCAAAGGGAGCTTTGGGCTCCCGGGAAGATTTCCCTCTCCGAGAAATACCATCGTAGAAATTCAAGATTTTACACGGCTTTCTTTTCGTAAAATAAAAAATCTGAACATTCTATGATTGAGTCCGTGTTTCCTTAATTTCGCTCGGGATGATAGCCAAGGAGTGTATTTGCGGGGATGCTGAGATCCAGATCATAGCCACTGAGCGGATCGATGTTGCTGGCGACTGCACGCTGGTAGTCTCCCATGGAGGCTCTCGACTGCATCGACTGATAATCTCCATATTCTGCCGCATCACAGTACCTTTCGATTGCTCTCACGCGGACGTGAATTTCGTTCATGAGCTCGGTGTAGCGGATTTCGTCCGGCTCGATGGTACCAAGGCCATTTTGTTTCGCGTAGGCACGCCATTGGATCATACTTTCATACTCTGCGACGAGGCGTGCATTCGTCATTATCCAAGGCTGCGTGCGGTTGTCGAACCAGTCCGGGCGCGCGGAGAGTTCATCCGGCGGCCATGGATCGAGCGTGCCTGCAAAGGCAGTGGGATTCGTGCCATCTGGACTTTCTATCCGTTTCACGCCATACTTCTCCGCTTCGCGTTCGCTTTTCTTCTGTTTCTCGCTCTTTGGCTGGGACTGTTTCACCGGCTTCTTTTTGGCGGAAGAACCAAGAACGCTTCCGATGGCTTTATCCGCTGCTTTGCCCGCGATGTCCCCCCAGCCGAATGCCTCTGCTTTTCCGGTAAGACCGAAAAGCAGGGCAGCGGTGAGCCCGATAGCAAGAATAGATTGCTTTTTCATCATGACCGCCTCCTTTGAAACTATAACCGCATTATAACATAAGTATATAGGAAATCCAAACAACTCAGGATGACGATACAGGGAGACGGATTCTCCCCTGTCCATTTTTCGCATAGATCCGTTAGCACAGTCCCTACTTGTTCTGACAACGGCCATCTCACGGACGTTCTTTCCGTCCGTTCAGGTTGACGGTGCGCCTTTGTCACCCTTCTCCGCAGGACTACGTGTTTCAACAAAAAAGAGAAGCCTCGCGGCTTCTCTTTTCGCTTGCTTATTATTTGACGACGATATTGACGATTCTCTTCGGTACAACGATGACTTTCACAATGGTCTTGCCTTCGGTGAATTTCTGGATTTCCGGAAGAGCCTGGGCTTTTTCGCCGATTTCTTCGCGCGCCATAGCAACCGGGACGGAGATTGTCGCACGGACCTTGCCGTTGACCTGGACAGCGAGTTCGACTTCATCAACGACGAGGGCAGATTCATCGCAAGCCGGCCAAGCAGCCAGATGAATGCTTTCTTCCTTCTGTCCTGCGCCCTGCCAGAGTTCTTCGGTCATATGCGGAACAAATGGCGCGAGGAGGATGAGGAGGTTTCTGACGAGTTCGCCGGAAAGGCTCGCTTCGATGGTATCATGGGATTCAATGAAGCGGTACATATCGTTTACGAGTTCCATGATGGCAGAAATCGCAGTATTGAAAGCAAATTTCCCATCCAGATCTTCGGTGACTTTCTTGATGGTCTGGTGCAGTTTTCTTCTGAGAGCGAATTCATCGGAGGAGAGTTTGCCTTTTTCTTCAGTCTGAATGTCTTCGTACTTGCCGACGATGTTCCAGACGCGTTTCAGGAAACGGTAGGAGCCTTCGACGCCCTGATCGGACCATTCGAGGTCTTTTTCCGGCGGAGCGGCAAAGAGGATGAAGAGGCGGGCAGTGTCAGCGCCGTATTTCCCGACAATTTCTTCCGGGGAAACGACGTTGCCGACGGATTTACTCATCTTGCCGCCATCTTTCAGGACCATGCCCTGACAGAGCAAGTTCGTGAATGGTTCCGGATAGTCGACCATGCCTTCATCCTGAAGGACTTTCATGAAGAAGCGGGAATACAGCAGGTGAAGGATGGCGTGTTCGATGCCGCCGATGTACTGGTCGACGGGCATCCAGTAGTTTGCCTTATCCTTTGCGAATGGTTCTTCGGTATTGTGCGGATCGCAGTAACGCAGGAAATACCAGGAAGAATCGATGAAGGTATCCATCGTGTCGGTTTCTCTCGTAGCATCCGCGCCGCACTGTGGACATTTGCAATGAAGGAAGGCTTCACTGGTTTCGAGCGGAGAGGTCGCACCCGCGACAAAGTTGACGTCTTCCGGCAGTTTGACCGGGAGATCTTTTTCCGGGACAAGGACATTGCCGCAATGCGGGCAGTGAATGATCGGGATCGGGCAGCCCCAATAGCGCTGGCGGGAAATCAGCCAGTCACGCAGACGGTAGTTCACTTTGCCTTCGCCGATGCCCATATCTTCGAATTTCTTGGTGATGGCTTCACGGGCTTCTCCGGATTTCAGACCATCAAATTCCGCAGAGTTCACAAGGACGCCGTCAGCGTCGTAGGCTTTGTCCATCTCGTCAAGGGAGAGGGAGCCGGCTTTATTCTGGACGACGAGTTTCATCGGGAGGCTGTATTTCTTAGCGAAATCCCAGTCGCGCTGGTCGTGGGTCGGTACAGCCATGACGGCACCGGTGCCGTATTCGTAGAGAACGTAGTTCGCGATCCAGATCGGCACGCGTTCGCCGGTCAGCGGATGGATCGCATAACTGCCGGTGAACATGCCGAGCTTCGGTGCATCTTCCGCGGTGCGGACGATGTCGTTTTCATTTCTCATCTTTTCGATGAATGCTTCAAGTTTTGCCTTTTCCGGGTTATTCGCGATGAGTTTTTCGACGAGCGGGTGTTCCGGAGCAAGGACCATGTAGGTGACGCCGTAGACGGTGTCGACACGGGTGGTATAGACCGGAATCTGATCATCCATGCCTTCAACCTTGAAGGAGAACTGAGTACCGGTGGATCGACCGATCCAGTTTCTCTGCATGGTCTTGACGCGTTCCGGCCAACCTGGCATATGGTCGAGATCCGCAAGGAGGCGGTCTGCATAGTCGGTGATCTTCAAGAACCACTGAGAGAGGTCTTTCTTGACGACTTCATTCTTGCAGCGCCAGCAGCGTCCTTCTTCGACCTGTTCATTTGCAAGGACGGTGTGACAGCTTTCGCACCAGTTGACCTTTGCTTCCTTCTTATAAGCGAGACCTCTCTTGTAGAAGATCTCGAAGAGCTTCTGTGTATGCTTGTAGTAATCTTCACGGCAGGTCAGGACTTTTCTGTCCCAATCATAGGAAAGACCGAGTTCTTTCTGCTGACGGGTCATGTTGTCGATATTGGAATAGGTCCATTCCGCCGGTGGAATGCCGTGCTTGATAGCCGCATTTTCAGCCGGCATACCGAAGGCATCAAAGCCCATCGGATGAATGACATTGAATCCCTGCATCGTCTTGAAACGAGCGACAACGTCACCAATGGAGTAGTTTCTGACATGCCCCATATGGAGATTGCCAGACGGGTACGGGAACATTTCCAGTACATAGTATTTCTTTCTGCTCGGGTCAGAATGAGTTTCAAATGCTTTGGTGTCCTCCCAGATTTTCTGCCATTTCTTTTCGATCTGCTGAGGTACGTACTTTTCGTGCATAGTTTCACCTTCCAAATTTTTCGTTACTGTCGACATTTTTGATAAAACAGTTCTTTCTATTATAGAGCCTGCCGTGGGTAGCGTCAAATAGATTTTCGTTTGTGAAGAGAGTTGATTTTCGTGATTCAAACCAACAGTTGTTAGTTGATAATAGATAATACTTGACATTGTTTGTTTTTTATGCTTTTAAAGAAATTCAAATGAAGTCCGATTCTGCAATTAAAACGACGCGTTCTTTTTCTAAATACATCTTCTAACCAGCTACAAGGACAACGTAAAAAGGGATGCGGCAAAATGCTTGTGCATTTTGCCGCATCCCTTTAAGCAATGTTTCCTTCTTTTATCTTATGATTTGCAGGAGCTCCTCAAGGCTCTTTTTCCCAAAATACGTCTTTCCATCCATGATCAGACAGGGAACGCTCATAATGTTGTATTTCTTCTGCATGTCCGGATAGTGTGCGAGATCATACACATCGACAGAGACATGGTCATTATCCGCAGCGATCCGTTCGGCAGCGGCAACAAGATCAGGACACATGGTACAAGAGAGAGAGACCGCAATATCTATATGAATATCGTGAGAAATCCCTTCTATGCGCTGCTGCAGGATTTCTCCCACATCCTGCCCGGGACCTGCTGCATTGTAGAGTGCAAGAATAAAGGAATTAAATTCATGCCCGCCGGGAACACCGTGAAAACGGAGTCCCAGATCCTTTCCTTCCGCGCTGCAAATAGAAATGGTAACATCCGGATTCCCCTCTCTCACCACTTCATAGGAAAGTGTATCTGAAAGGCTGGCAAGTTCCCGTACCAGACTTTCTGCTTCGTCTGCAAGCAGAGTGCCGTCACTCGATACTCTGAGTAGGAGAGGCTTCTCAAAGCGGGCAAGGACCGGCGATAAAGCTTCACGCATCGCATCATCAAGAAAAGCTCCTGCCACAGCTTTGGGAGCCGTCTTTTCCTCTTTGACGACTTTCTTTCGCGCATAGGTACGACGAAGGCCGAGACGTCGATACAGATTTCCCAGGTACCGTTCCAGCGAAGTAGCAGCGACCGCACCATCGCTGACAGCCGTCACGACCTGACGGAGCTGCTTCACACAGATATCGCCCGCTGCATATACGCCGGGCAGATTCGTCTGCTGCTCACGATCTGTCACCACGTAGCCTGCAGGATCCAGCTCGATCTGTCCTTTCAGAAGTCCACTCTCCGGCGCATATCCAACAAAGACAAAGACACCGAAATAGTCACCATCTTTGGCTTCTACAAGACGCTCTTCTCCGCTCTTCCGATCTTTGAGGACAAGGCAGCGGACAGCGCTGTCACCCTCAATCCGCACCACCTCCGTATGATAGGAAATCGTAACATCAGGATGCTCTTTCAGCTCATCGACAGCTGCAGACGAGATCGAAAAGTCATCTCCGCGAACAAGGACATGGACTTTGCGTCCGTACTTAGTGAGGAAAAGGGCTTCCTCCACGGCTGCATACCCACCGCCAACGACATAGATGTCCTTTCCGGTGAAGAATTCCCCATCACATGTCGCACAATAAGCGACACCATGCCCACGGAATTCTTTTTCGCCGGAAAATCCGGCAAGACGGGGATGCGCACCGGCTGCATAGATGATACCCATCGCCTCAAAATCTCCTCGATCGGTATGTACCACCTTTGTATCTGCAGTAAGCGACAGGCTCTTTACCTCTGCCGTCAAAAATTCTGCGCCGAAGGCTTCAGCCTGACGCACCATTTCTCGGGTCAGCGCCTCCCCATCTGTCTTATAAACGCCGGGATAATTCACCACTTCAGATGTGATCGTGATCTGTCCGCCCATCTTCTCTTTTTCGATGACAAGAACATGAAAACGTGCTCGTGCCATATAAATAGCGGCGGAGAGCCCTGCCGGTCCTCCGCCTACTATAATGGCATCATATCGTTTTTCCATGATGCCGCTCCTTTTTATAACTTTCCGACCAGATCAAAGGACGGTTTCAGTGTTTTTGCACCTGGCTGCCATTTAGCCGGGCAGACTTCATCGCCATGCTCGTATACGAACTGAGCGGCTTCCACCTTGCGAAGCAGCTCGTCCGCATTGCGGCCGATGTTGCCTGCGCTCACTTCGTACAGTACGACTTCGCCCTTCGGATTGATGACAAAGGTACCCCTTTCTGTGAGACCGGAGTCTTCGATGTAGATATCCAGCTCCTTGGACAGTTTGCCAGTCGGATCACCGATCATCGGGTACTCGACCTTGCCGACCGCCTGAGACGATTCATGCCATGCCTTGTGAACAAAGTGGGTATCGCAGGAAACAGAATAAATTTCACATCCGATTCTCTGGAAGTCAGCATACTTGCCCTGCAAGTCTTCAAGCTCGGTCGGGCACACAAAGGTGAAGTCCGCCGGATAGAAGAAGAGCACGCTCCACTTGCCGAGAAGATCCTTATCGGTTACTTCGATGAAATCGTTCTGCTGGAATGCATTCAGTTTGAATTCATTGATTTTTTTACCGTTGAGAGACATTTGAGATTCCTCCTTATTAGAAATACTCTTTCGCCGAGGATTCATATTGAACCCTTGCGAAGCATATTTAACTTTCTAAATGTATTATAGCAGGTTCTTCGAGAAATTTCAATATGGTATTTTGAAAATTTTCGATTTCATGTATTTTACAAGTTTAAGGCGACTACAGGAAAATAGAAAAGAAAAATAATTCTAAGGAAACACTGATTAAATCGATTTCTGATTTTACGCTTTGCCTGAAAAGCTTGTGGAGTCAAACGCTGCGATATACTTGCTTTTCCCTTGCCCCTGTCACCAGTAACGCCTGCTTTCGTGCCTTCTCCACCGCTTCGGCGAACGTATTCCCGAAAAGTTCATGCGTCACATAGTCCGGCTCGATGACCTCGACAATTTCTCTGGCTGCCCTCGTCTGAAACGGGTCATGGTGATCCAACGAGGAAATGTGCTTCATGATCACCTCATCCGTCAGTGTCTTTGGTACAATCCGAGGAAAATGTCGGATGTATGCCCCTGAGAGAGAACACGAAAGATGGATCCCTTTCACAAGCGTCCTCATATCTCCGAGGCTCTTTACCATCTTTTCGATATATCTTGCGGCTTCGCCTTCTGTTTGAAGGTCTGGATTTGTGATCATATAGTGCCCGCTGTCAAACATCAATCCCGTATGGGCGGCATCGTCCAGTCTTGTGAAAAAGTAATCCAGCTTTCCCGGCTCAAGCTTGTAAAGCCCCGGCCAGAAAATGTTTTCAAAAAGCACGCGGACACCATCCGGAATGATTTCTTTCACTTCCTGATAGAGCGATGCTGTACAGCGGAGGACCTCCCAGTCATCATGATGGAAATGCCACGTAAAAGCTTCCTCGGTCGCGCAGTCCTGTACATGCCAGACCAGGTACCTGGGCTTTTCTGCAAGCGCTGCCTGGATATTCTTGCGAATCACGGACACCCAGCCGTCTCTGTCAAGCGCGCCATAGACTTTCCTGCGCTGCTCTTTCTGTGGATACATCCTCTCCAGCCAGACCTGATTTCCCTCATAGAAATCAAGCCAGCATGGCCAGAATTTCAAATGCGCTCCGACCGTCACCTGTGTGAATGGATTCTCCTCTGCCTTCGTCCCATATACCAGGCTTTCCACGCCATCAAGTCCCGCGTCTTTTACAAGCTTTTGGATCGTTTCTTCCCGATCCCCGGGCATGCGATAATAGCTGATCAGCTGTTTCATCGTAGATTTTCCTTTGACTCATATTTGATATAAAGAAGCACTGATTCAATGGCAAAATCTGCGTTTCCAGAATCAGTGTTTCCTTAAGAAATTATTTCTTATCAAAAAAGCTATTGTACGCATCTACTGCTGCCTGTGCTTTTTTTACAGCTTCATTTCTTGCGTTTATGATAGCATTCGCATCATTCGTCGCTCCATCGATATAGTGCTGACAGGCCTTCACATACTGATCGACTTCTTCTGCATATTTCTGAAAGGCAGCTACCTCCTGGAGTCCTTTCTCCGGCGGCACAGGTGCTGGCGGGAGGATGGCATCCGGAGATGGATACGCCTCCGTCATCTGCGTCGCTTCCGGATCGACCTCCGGAGTCGTACTTGGCTCATCTGCAAAAACACATCCCATACCAAGAAGGGCGAAGCTCAAAATCAATGCACCCATTTTCTTTTTCATATCCATCCCTCCTAAGGAAACACATAAAAAAGCCGCACGAAACCAAGATGGACTCCTCCATCCCGAGATCCTGCGGCCACTCTCTCGATGGCTTACGATCAGACTCTTTCTTTCAGGCGCTCTGACTTGGTTCCCTGCTCTCCCATGTCCCTGCGAAGGAACTGCCATGAGAGAACTCCCTATACAGTTGCGGAACAGTTCCGGAGTCTCACCGGATTCCCCTGTGAATTGGTTTTATCAGGGAAGCACTGATTCCATCGTTGTCAGATTTTATTCTGCGATTGAATCAGCCTTCTCCTAACCTTCCCATAGCATATTCTTATTTTCTGCTAATGTCAAGAGGATCGCTGAGGTCATCTCAAAATCCGATGGATGAAGTATTTCTCCCAAAACGCAATCCTCCCACGAAAAAAGCAGAGCTTTCGCTCTGCTTTTCCTGTGCCTTATTCTGCTGCGATAAACATCGGGTACAGAGGCTGATCGCCCTCGTACATTTCGAAGGTGACATCCGGATAGGCTTTTTCTGCCTTCTCGATTTCTTTCTGACAGTCTTCTTCCGAAAGGTCTTTGCCGTAGTAAATGGTGACAATCTCGGTATCTTCATCAATGAGTTCGCCAAGTACCTGCATGAAGCAGTCGGAAAGCTCCGGTACGGAGATGACTTCACAGCCTTTGACAAGCCCCATGAAGTCGTCCTTGTGAATGGTGGATTCACCGACGATGCTGTCACGTACAGCTGTCGTGATCATGCCGCTCCTGATGTCGGAAAGACGGTCGGTCATGGCATCGAGATTTTCTGCAATGGTGGCCTTGCCGTCAAAGACCATGGCTGCTGCCAGCCCTTCCATCGGGTTCGTGGATGGTACGATATGGACTTTTTCGCCAAGCATTTTCTTCAGCTGCTGCGCAGCAAGGATGATATTTTTATTATTCGGCAGGATGATATATTTCTCATACTGTCCATTTTCCATACCTGCCGAGAGCTCCTGCACGGATGGATTCATAGACTGACCGCCGGAAACAACATCACAGCCGGATTTTTCGAAAAGCTCTGTCCAGCCAACGCCTGAGACGACAGTCAGGATACCGAGCGGTTTCTTTTCCATTTTCTGCTGCTTTTCTTTATTTCTCTGGAACTGGTCGACCATATTATCGCACTTGATGTCATGGAGCGTTCCCCAGTCCGCTGCCATGTCCAGGACATGACCGGGACGCTGGGCGTGGATGTGGACCTTCACCAGATTATCGCCCGCAGCGACGATCATAGATTCCCCCCAGGAAGAAAGCTTCTGGCGGACTTCACGAGCGCTCACTTTGCATGGGCTGATGATGAATTCCGTGCAGTAGGGATACTCGATGGAGAAGGACTCTCCCTTTGCTTCCAGACGGCTGATGACCGGCTTCACATCGACTTCGATATCTTCGACTTTCCCGGTCAGACCATTCAGACAGCCCATCAGGAAGAAGATCAGTCCCTGACCACCGGCATCGACAACATTCGCATCTTTCAAAATCTGCAGCTGCTCGGGTGTCTTAGCGAGTGCTTCTTCTCCCGCATCGATAGAGGCTTCCAGAATTTTGCTGAAATCCGTTTCCACGCGGTATACATCATGCGTTCCTTTGGCAATGCCGCGAGCCACGGAAAGAATGGTGCCTTCCACCGGCTTGGTAACGGCACGGTACGCATACAGGATGCCATACTGGAAAGCCTTGCTCATCTGTCCGCAGGAGGCGGTCTTCTTGCCATGCAGGCCACGGCTGATGCCGTGAATGATCTGCGAAAGGATGACGCCGGAATTTCCGCGTGCCCCCATAATAGCGCCGGCAGAGGCTTTCTCGGCGATGATGCCGACCGGCTCTTCCGGGCTGACTTCCGCGATCATGCTGTACATAGACTTCAGGGTATTCAGCATGTTATTTCCCGTATCACCATCCGGCACAGGGAAGACATTCAGCTGATTGATAATTTCATATTTCTTCTGGAAAAGCTGATACGCTCCCACCAGCATATTTTTGAAACAATTCCCATCAATAACGGTATACATCATTCTCTCCCCCATTTATTTGGCTCTTTCGAAAATGAATCCGGTAAGACCAGGTCCCAGATAGGCTGTCAGGACCGGTGTCGCCGTCGTGAGCGTAATGTCCATGTCCGGATACATTTCCTTCGCTTTGTCATAGAGCACCTTCGCTCCGGCTTCATTTTCGATATGGACGATGCCGAGTCTCTTGAGCGGCTCCTGTTTTTTCAGATAATCGATCATGAGCGCATTTGCTTTTTTGGTCGTGCGCACCTTCCCCAAAGCATCTACTTCATTGTTTTCATTCAGGTAAATCACCGGCTTGATCTTGAGAATGCTTCCGATGAGGCCGGCAGCCTTCCCGATACGTCCTCCGCGCTTCAGATAGTCGATGGTATCAAGTGCGACGGTGAGTCCCGTCCGCATCGAGGCTTCTTCGAGCGCTTTCGCGATTTCCTCATACGAAAGGCCCTTCTCGATCATCTCCAGACCATCCTTGAGCAGATGGATCATGCCGATCGCCGTCGTTCTCGTATTGATGACCGTGATATTCTTGCGTCCCGACTGTCGGGCAGCCAAAAGCGCCCCGTTGTACGTGCCGCTGATGGTGGAGCAAAGACAGAGCACGATGATCGGGTCTTCGGCAGGAATATCGGAGAACATCTTCAGAAAATCACCGGTACTGGGCTGACTCGTAGGGACCGATTTCTTCGTCGCTTCGGAATAATCGATGACAGCCTTGATGGTCGCCTCGCTTTCCGGTACGTAATTCTCTCCCATTTCAATGGTCAGGGAAATACAGTGTACATTCGGGTGAAGGGCTAGAAAATCTGCACCGACGCCAGAGGTACTGTCCAGAATCAAATGAATCATAGCAGTATGTTCCTTCCTATTGTTATTATGTTAGCAGTTAAGAGCTGGCATCCTGTGTAAGATGCATCATGAGCGAAATGACATATTACTCTCTGTGTCTACGCAAGGTCACAATGCATTTCTCATATCAAGCACATCCATGCCAGCCAAATGCATGGACGCACTGAAACGCATTATGCTTTTTTCTCTTTGGCTGCTTTTCTTTCCGCCTGACGTTCCTTGAATTCCTTCAGGAGCTGCTGATAATCATCATCATCGTAGCCATTGGTCGCAAGCATATATTCATGCAGCTTCTTTCTCTGTTTTGCTACGTTCAGCGCAGACAGCTCAAAAGGATCGAGGGAAATTCTTGCCAGCATTTCACCGGTCGAAGAATAGCCGACGATGCCTTCGCCAAGGATGTCCACCAGCTTCTGCTTCTTCACTTCTTCACAGAAGGTATGGAAAAACTTATCTGCTTCCTTCGCCATACTGTCGCGAAGACGCTTGTACTCTTCGCCTTTGTCTGCAGGAATTTTGAAACCGTCAATCATGACATATTTTTCTGGTAAATTAAACATTTTATCACCTATTCGATTTTATAATTATCCACTGTATTTAACTATATCGCCCAAGCCGGTTTTGGTCAAGTTTTTTGCACCATTTTATACTGATATTCTCAAGGAAATCAGTGCATTTTCAAGGAACCCCGCAATAGTATATCTAAACATTTTTTATGTTTGATTTTAAATGAGAATCCGCCTGTAAAACGGAAGGGTACGTTTGAAAAGGCTGAATTTGGAAAGGTGACAGATGAACTTCTTCTTACCAGCAAAAAGCCGCCTGGACTCAAAGATGATCAGCCCCTGTCAAGGTAGACATGGCAAATATCTAAAAAATTACTGCCGTAAATTCCATGTTGGTGTTTTAGCATCAGCATGGGATTTGCGGCATTTTGTTATGCCGCGAATTTTGCTTTGTATTTCTGAATCCGTTTATTCTCGGCAATCGGGAACTGTTCCGGGTTCTTCGCGTTCAGAGCTGCCGTACGAACTTCCATTGGAGTCCTTACTCCAAATCGTTCCTGAAAACGTTCGTAATTGTAAAAATGGATGTATT
>OIZH01000202.1_pt1 | contig 12668 bp, 8 predicted proteins | sample 1588511 | NCBI WGS metagenome assembly OIZH01 (sample SAMN03283237) | human gut metagenome | biome: human-associated habitat; material: feces | host: Homo sapiens | place: Peru | collected 2012
AATGCACGATGACGGCACGCTCCACCCCGTTTCGACAGAAGGCAACTTCTACCAAACCGAGAACAGCTACCAAATGCTTATATATTATAAAGGTATAGGACAACGCACGTATCGTCTCGTAGGTTACAACAAAATTAGGAGCTAAGCTCCGACAAAAAGTAAAAGAAAAGCAACCAAAAAGTAAAAGGAAAGTAAAAGGAAAGTCAACAACAATTCGAATATTTTTTTAAAATTCCGCAAACAATATAGCCGTTATATCAACTATAATCGCTATCTTTGCAAAAGAAACAAAGGAAAAAGGCCATAAAAAGTCGGTTTCCAAGCTAAAAGACCTTTTTATCCACGAAAGAAACTGTTAAACTTTAAATAATAAAATGAATAATAAGGATTTAATGAATCATGCGGCAGACAACATTCGACTGCTTGCTGTATCGATGGTAGAAAAAGCCAAATCTGGTCACCCTGGTGGTGCTATGGGAGGTGCTGACTTTATCAACGTTCTTTTTTCGGAGTTCTTGGTTTTCGACCCAGATCAGCCGACATGGGAAGGCCGCGACCGCTTCTATCTTGATCCTGGTCACATGTCTCCTATGCTCTACTCAGCTCTCGCTCTGCAGGGCAAGTACACAATTGACGACTTGAAGACCTTCCGTCAGTGGGGAACTATATGTCCGGGACATCCTGAGCGTGACATTATTCATGGAATAGAAAATACATCTGGACCGCTCGGTCAGGGACACACCTACGCCGTAGGTGCTGCTATTGCAGAGAAGTTCCTTGAGGCTCGTCTTGGCAGCACCATGATGCAGCACAAGATTTATGCCTACATCTCTGACGGTGGAGTTCAGGAAGAGATATCACAGGGCGCTGGCCGCATCGCTGGCCTCTTTAAGCTCAACAACCTCATCATGTTCTACGATGCTAACGAGATTCAGCTCTCTACAGAGTGCGACGTCGTGATGCGCGAGAACACACGCATGAAGTACGAATCATGGGGTTGGAACGTTCTTGAAATCAATGGTAACGATCCTGACGAGATCCGCGCTGCTCTTATCCTCGCTAACAAGGAAGAGAATCGTCCTACACTCATCATCGGTCACACCGTAATGGCTAAGGGCGCACGCAAGGAAGACGGTTCAAGCTACGAGCGCAGCGTGAAGACTCACGGCGCACCGCTCGGTGGCGGCGCATACGAGAACACTGTGAAGAACCTTGGCGGCGACCTCAACGACCCGTTCGTAGTATTCGACGACGTTAAGGAACTTTACGAAAAGCGCAACGCTGAGCTTCGCGAGATCGTTAAGGAAAGACATGCTGCCGAAGAGGAATGGCGCAAGGCTAATCCGGAGAAGGCTGAGCAGATGAAGGCTTGGTTCTCTGGCGACGCTCCTAAGGTAGACTGGAGTGCTCTCGTTCAGAAGCGCGACGTAGCTACTCGTGTAGCTTCAGCCAACTGCCTCGGCGTACTGGCAGAGCAGGTGCCAAACATGGTTTGCTCTTCAGCCGACCTTTGCAACTCTGACAAGACCGACGGTTTCCTCAAGAAGACACACGAGCTTGCACCAGACGATTTCACCGGAGCATTCTTACAGGCAGGTGTGAGCGAGCTTACTATGGCTTGCGTCTGCATCGGTATGTATCTCCACGGTGGTGTTATCCCGGCTTGCGGCACATTCTTCGTATTCTCCGACTACATGAAGCCGGCAATCCGTATGGCAGCTCTCATGCGCGTTCCAATCAAGTTCGTATGGTCACACGATGCATTCCGCGTTGGTGAGGACGGACCTACACACGAGCCGGTTGAGCAGGAAGCACAGATTCGCCTTATGGAGAAGCTGAAGAACCACAAGGGTCAGGACTCTGTACGCGTATTCCGTCCGGCTGATGCCGACGAGACAACAGTATGCTGGCAGATGGCTAACGAGAACATGGACACTCCGACAGCGATGATTTGCTCACGCCAGAACGTGAACTCTCTGCCTGAAGGCACCGACTACTCTCAGGTTCGCAAGGGTGCATACATCGTTAAGGACGATCCTAACTATGACGTTATCCTCCTCGCTTCAGGTTCGGAGGTGTCTACACTCCTCGCAGGTGCCGAGTTGCTCAACGCTGACGGCATCAAGACACGTATCGTAAGCGTTCCGTCAGAGGGTCTGTTCCGTACACAGAGCAAGGAGTATCAGGAGTCTGTACTGCCGAAGGGCGCAAAGATCTTCGGTATGACAGCAGGTCTCCCCGTTACACTTCAGAGCCTCGTAGGCGTTGAGGGTATGGTATACGGACTCGAGTCGTTCGGTTTCTCTGCTCCTTACAAGGTGCTCGACGAGAAGTTGGGCTTCAACGCAGAGAACGTTTACAAGCAGGTGAAAGATTACTTATCTAAATAATTAAACAAGCAAGCACAGCTTATGCAGAACTTCACAATCCGAAGAGAATTCTGCATAAGCTTGCTTTATTAATAATCCACTAAAACTACAGTACTATGGAAATTAAGACAGTAGGCATTGCATGCGACCACGCAGGTTACGCATTGAAGAAATTTGTTGTTGAGTACCTTGAAAGCCACAACATTCCTTTTAAGGATTACGGAACATACAGCGATATGAGCTGCGACTATCCTGACTTTGCACACGAGTTGGGCGAAGCTATCTCTAACGGCGACGTTTATCCAGGTATCGGTATCTGCGGTAGCGGTGAAGGCATGGCAATGACCCTCAACAAGCACAAGGGCGTACGTGCAGCATTGGTATGGAATCCTGAGATTGCACAGCTCACACGCCAGCACAACGACGCTAACATTCTGGTTATGCCGGGACGCTTCATCGACAACAAGACAGCAGAGAAGATCATGGACGAGTTCTTCAAGACTCCGTTCGAGGGCGGTCGTCATGAGAAGCGTGTAAACAAGATTGACTTGTAAAAGTTAGAAGCGTATTACAAGGTTTACTTGTAAAATTTTGACACACAAGAAAAGCTTACAGGAGACTATGACAACACGCCATAGCCTCCTTTTTTATAATACTTAAAAACGACAATGAAGAAAATTCTTATTTCTGCATCTATATTCGCTTTGAGTCTGACAGCGAATGCGCAGGGACAATTCATATCCGACACCAACTACCGCAACACCGTGGAGAACATCTTCAAGGAGCGCGTAAAGACTGTCGGCAAGACATTCTATAACACACAGAAAGAAAATCTGACCGCCGACGAGCAGGAAGCATTGAAGTTCCTCTATGCCTACATGCCGCTTGCCGACGTCACCGACTACCCTACCTCGTTCTTCGCCGACAACGTGCGCATGTCATTCAAGGCTCGCAAGGAGATGCCTTGGGGCAAGAACGTTCCCGAACTGCTTTTCCGCCACTTCGTTGTGCCTATCCGTGTCAACAACGAGGCTCTGGACAATGCACGCTCGGTGTTCTACAACGAATTGAAGGACCGCATCAAGGGCATGTCGATGATGGACGCCATCATTGAAGTGAACCACTGGTGCCACGAGAAGGTGACATACCAGCCTTCTGACGCCCGCACATCGGCGCCTCTCGCAACGCTCAAGACCGCAACCGGACGTTGCGGCGAAGAGAGTACGTTTGCCGTTGCTGCGCTCAGAGCCGTAGGCATACCTGCACGCCAGGTGTACACACCGCGTTGGGCTCACACCGACGACAACCACGCCTGGGTAGAGGCGTGGGCAGATGGCAAATGGTACTTCCTCGGCGCCTGCGAACCAGAACCGGTGCTCAACCTCGGTTGGTTCAATGCGCCGGCTTCGCGAGCAATGCTCATGCACACACGTGCTTTCGGCGACTATAACGGACCTGAGGAGGTAATGCTGCGCACAAGCAACTTCACAGAAATCAACCTCACCTCCAACTATGCGCCGGTTGCGCCTATCGACTTCTATGTCAAGGACAACGAAGGCAAACCGGTAGAGAACGCACGCGTCGAGTTCAAGATTTACAACTACGCCGAGTTCTTCACAGCTGTAACAAAATATACCGACGCAAACGGTCATACCTCGCTCTCTGCAGGCATCGGCGACTTGGTTGTTTGGGCGTCGAAAGACGGCAAATACACCTACCAAAAGGTATCGTTCGGCAAGCAAAAGGAAGCAACACTCACTCTCCCAGAGGGTGCACCTACCAGTTCTGTTGGTGCACTTGAGACAAGTGCACCCCCTAAATGCACCTACCTGGACATCGTTCCGCCGAAGGAAGATCCGCAGCTACCATACGTCAGCGACGAGATGCACAAGGAGAACCAGCGCCGCTTTGCTCTTGAGGACAGCATTCGCAAGGCATATACAGCAACGTTCCCCACTATGGAGGAGGCAAAACGCATCAATGAGCGCGGCGCCGAGTACATCTTCAAGTCGCGCGGCAACAAGCAGACCATCGTCGACTTCATCAAACGCCACAGCGACAACGAAGACCGCGTGATGGGCATACTCGCCACACTCAGCGACAAAGACTTGCGCGACATCACAACCGAGATTCTCGAAGACAGCTACAACGCAACAACCGACCAGCTCTCGCCGCGTGTTGAGGACGAGCTGATTACAATTCCGTTCAAGCAGTACTTCGAGAAGGCGTTCAGCAAGAAGGCAGCCGACGCTTTCCGCGCCGACCCGATGAAGCTCGTAGAATGGATAAAGAAGAACATCCGCCTCAACCCCGACAAGAAGGCTCTGCGCATCGCACAGACTCCGGTTGGCGTTATGAAGTCGAAGATTACCGACGAGCGTTCGCGCGACATCTTCTTCGTCGACGTGGCTCGCAGCCTCGGCATCGAAGCACAGAAGGACGCTGTGACGGGCAAGATACAGTATAAATCCCAGGGGGTGCACTTGTCTCAAGTGCACCAAAAAACCAACAGCGAATGGCAGGATGTGAAGTTCGACAACACAGCCGACAAGACATCTACCGCAGCAGCTCTCGGTACAATCAAGCTGACATACGAGCCTACAAAGCTGCTTGACAACCCGAAGTATTACAGCCACTTCACAATCAGCCGCATAGAGAACGGCACGGCTCAGCTGCTCAACTTCGATGAGGGTCAGGCTGACATGGGCAACGGCACTACATGGAGCAACACGTTCAAGAACGGCTACAAGCTCGACGCCGGCACATACATGCTCACCACGGGTACACGTCTTGCAAACGGCAGCGTACTCGCATCAAACCGTATCTTCGAGATTGTAAAGGGTCAGACAACAACCCTGCCTCTTGAGATTCGCCAAAACACCAACGAAGTGTCAGTAATCGGTTCGTTCAACTCAGAAAGCCTCGTTACAAAGGACGGTAAGGAAGTAAGTCTGCTCTCACAGACCGGTCGCGGCTATTACGTTGTAGGCATCCTCGGCGTGGGTCAGGAGCCAACCAACCACGCTCTGCACGACATCGAGAAGATGAAGGAAGCGTTCGAGGCATGGGGCCGTCCGGTAGTGCTGCTCTTCGAGAGCGAAGCCGACGCAGCCAAGTTCAACCACGACGAGTTCCCGGGTCTGCCGTCTACCGTGCAGTTCGCCCTCGACAAGGATGGATCGGTACGCAAGCAGATAGCACGTGAGATGAAGCTGATGAACGAGAAGCAGATGCCGATGTTCATCATCGCCGACACCTTCAACCGCGTAGTATTTGTATCGCAGGGCTACACCATCGGACTCGGCGAACAGATGCAGGGCGTGTTCAAGAAGTTGTAAACAACACATTTATACTAAAAATCGGTCATTAGAAATTGGGCTACAGCTCAGTTTCTAATGACCGATTTCTTTTGTTCTACATCGTTTTTGCTTAGTAGCTATTTGATTACCACGTAGCAAGAACACTATTACCACATAGCTACTATATCGTTACCGCAAAGCAAAAACATGGTTACCACGCTACTGTAACAAAGTAAGTCGTAGGGCTTTACTGGTTTCTTTGCTAATGCGAAAACGATTGTCGGTGCGCTCGCCTACAAGCCAGACTATGCGTTGCTGGGCGTCGGTGACTACGAGCTGGGCACGTTTCTCAAAGACATTCTTCTTGCGGTCGGTGAGATAATCGCTTACGAGCTTCATGCCGTTCATGCCGAACGGAACAAAGCGGTCGCCCTGCTCAATGTGGCGCAGCGTGAGCGGGAACTTGATGTCCGATGCGTCGAGACATACGCAGTCGGCTGCGCGACTCGGCACGTAATCGTCGCCGCAATCTTCCGCCGCTACCTTTATCTTCAAACTGTCGCTGAACACATACGTGCCGGTTTCGGGTATGCGCATTGAGCGTGTAGCATCGGCTACATTTGTTTTCGGCTGAACGAGCAGAGAACCACGGTCGAAGGCGAGTTCGTGCGAATCGGAAGCTATGATTTTGCCTGCAGAGCAGGTGTCGAGCGAACCATATATCTGCTCAATCTGCGCCGAAGTGAAGCCGCGACTGCTGAGTATTTCGTGCAAAGTATATTCGGGCGAAGGCTGCTGCTTAAGTCGGTCGATGGAGATGGTGAGGGGGTGGTTGGCTTGGAGGGTGCACCTTAGGGGGTGCAGCAGTCTCTGCTGCACCAACAGAGGTTGATTGGTACACTTCCTTACTGGTTGGTTAGTACACTTCCTTACTGGTTGGTTGGTGCACTTGGGACAAGTGCACCCCCTGGGAGGGGTTGTGACGTCAGCTATGCTGCGCTGTATAGCTTCGTCGAAGATTTTCAGGGCTTCAGTGACGCGCAGCGACGACTCGAAAATCGACTGGCTTACGCTCGGATTAAGCTCGCGCAACAGCGGCATTACATCAAGACGTATCTTGTTGCGTTTCACGTCGTTATGCAGATTGGTTGAATCTGTAACGTAACTCTCGCCGAGAGCATCAAGATACTGCACAATATCCTCTCTGCTAAGCGAAAGCAGAGGTCGAATGATGTTGCCGTTGCGCGGCTGAATGCCTCGCAGCCCACGCAATCCGGTGCCGCGAACGAGGTTGAGCAGAACGGTCTCAACGCTGTCATCGCGATGATGTGCAACGCAGATATCCTGCGCTTTGATATCGCGGCGCAGGTTCTCGAAATAGCCATAGCGCAAGTCGCGCGCAGCCATCTCGATGCTCACACGATGCAGGTCGGCATAAGCCTGCGTGTCGAAGTGGATGAGATGCAGAGGCACGGAAAGACGCTCACAAAGTTGCTTGCAGAACTCCTCGTCGCGCACCGATTCGGCGCCACGCAGATGGAAGTTGCAGTGAGCAGCCTCAACGCCTATGCCCAGTTCGTGCTCCAGATGTTTCAGCACAAAGAGCAGCGACACGCTGTCTGCGCCGCCCGAAAGCGCCACAATATACTTGCCCCCATAAACGAACAATTCGTGGACAGAGGCGAAGCGTCGCACTCTGTCCACGAACGAATTGATTATCGCAGAAGATTTTTCCACAGTCTTGTTTTTATTCTACATAAAGCACCAATCCCTTGAGGTATTCGCCCTCCGGATGGTAGATGTTAATCGGGTGATCGGCAGGCTGGTGAATCTGATGCAGGATGCGCACCTTGCGGTTAGCCTGCACCGCAGCTGTGAAGACAGCGTTGCGGAAGTTCTCCTTTGTCACAATCTGCGAGCAGCTGAATGTAAAGAGGATACCACCGGGCTTGATGCGCTGCAATCCCTTCACGTTAAGGCGTGTGTAGCCCTTCAGCGCATTGCGCAGAGCCGCACGATGCTTGGCGAACGCAGGTGGGTCGAGCACGATGAGGTCGTATGTCTTATCGTTGGCGTCGAGGAACTTGAACGCATCCTCGCAGAACGCTGCGTGACGCTCGTCGCCGGGGAAGTTAAGCTCGATGTTTCTGTTTGTCAGCTCGATAGCCTTGGCGCTGCTGTCAACGGAGTGAACCAGCTTTGCGCCGCCACGCATGGCGTAAACCGAGAAGCCGCCCGTGTAGCAGAACATATTGAGCACCGAACGACCCTTAGAGTAAGTCTCGAGCAGGTGACGGTTCTCGCGCTGGTCGACGAAGAAGCCCGTCTTCTGACCCTTCAGCCAGTCGATATGGAAGTTCAAGCCGTTCTCCATAGCCACGTCGCTGCCCATCGAACCGTAGATGAAACCATTCTCATGCTCCACGTCCGCCTTAAACGGCAACGTTGTCTCGCTCTTGTAGTAAACGTTCTTGATATCGCCCTCGGAAGCCTTCACGAGAGCCTCGCATATCTCATGGCGAACGAGGTGCATACCCACGCTGTGAGCCTGCATAACCGCGGTGTCGCCATAGCAGTCGATGACGAGACCTGGGAGGTTGTCGCCCTCGCCGTGAACAAGACGGAACGTATTGTTGTTCTCACGGCCTATGAGTCCGATAGCCTGGCGCATCTGCCAAGCCGACTGGAGGCGCGAGAGCCAGAACTCGCCGTCTATCTCTACGTCGCGGAAAGACAACACGCGCACAGCGATAGAACCGATCTGATACATGCCGACAGCGATGAAGTCGCCTTGCGAGGTGAAAACGCGCACGATTTCGCCTTCTTCTATGCCCTCCTCAATCTGCGCTACGGCACCAGAGAATATCCAAGGATGGAAACGCTTGAGGCTTTCCTCCTTACCCTTCTTTAAATATAGATTTTTGTACATATAGTCGTTTGTATTTTTACATTACTCGGCAGGCTTCTCCTCCACTACCTTCAGTTCGTAGTCGTGGGTAGCCATCAGCTGCATTATCTCGTTGTAGAGCTTTATGCACGCCCATGCGTCGATAGCGGCATACTCCTTCTGCTTGTCGGTGAGCACATCCGCCTCCCAGTTGGTGAGGCGCTGGCGCTTGCTGATTTTCTCGCCGAAGAGATTGGCGTAAAGTTTCTGCAGACTCTTGTCCTGCACGCCAATGTTGCCTATGATGTCCTGGATATCGATGAACCAGCCTGGCTCAAACTCGCGACGGCGATGGAGCGAGAGCAGATCGTCGTGCCACGAAAGACCAATCATTGGCACCATCTTGTTGCTCAACAAGCGCACAAGCGAATCGGGCAAGCCGATATGGTTAAGACGAAACAGAAAGCACTGGTCTTTGGTGGCAACCTGCAACAGCGCCACCTTATGGTTCTGCCCACGACGGAACGCGGGGCGAGTCTCGGTGTCGACGCCCAACATTTCGCACGAGAGGAGATAATCCACCGCGCGGTCGGCTTCCGACTCGTTGAGCACCACCGTGATCTTACCCGGAAAATCCACTAACGGCAGGGCGTTTATAACGTTCTTATCAAATTTATTGTATATTGTTTTCATCTCGATGTTGAAAGATTTTGCAAAATTAGAAAAAAAGTGCGAAAATATGGCTGTTTCCGACTTTTTTCCACTAATTTTGTAAGCAATTTCGGTAGAAAACAGCCGTAAATCGAATCATTACAGAATATAACATACGATTTGATGCACACGACACAACAAACGACACAATTTTAAACAAAATATGGCAAAGAAGAAAACAGAGCGCAAAGCATCTAACTCTAAAGAAGCAACAATATGGCAGAGCATCCTGAAAAGTGAGAAAACAGACTTCTTGGTAGGCATGATGATTGCGATTCTCGCGATACATTTAACAGTCTCGATGGTATCCTACATAAATACCGGAGCCGAAGACCAGAGTCTGCTCGAGAACTTACGTCCAGGAGAGTGGCTCAACCATGACAAGATAATAAAGAACTATTGCGGCTCGTACGGAGCTATCATATCATACATACTCATCACGGAGCACTTCGGCTACGCAGCCTTCCTGATTCCTTGTTTCCTGTTCGTGGCAGGCATCAAGACAATGGGAATATACAAGCTGAGCTTATGGAAGTGGTTCTTCGGCATGGGTGTGTCTATGATATGGGTGTCTATATTCCTCGCAAAAGTGCTTGCACCACTCCTGCCCGAGGCGATATTCAACCCCGGAGGCAACCACGGAGCCGTCTGCGTGAACTTCATAGAGAACATAGTAGGCCCTCCTGGACTCACTGCGTTGCTGTTCTTCGTGGCAATAGCGCTGCTCACATTCATCAGCAAGCAGACCATCACATGGGTACGCCGCATGTTCAACCCGCTGAAGTCAATCACGGGTAAGGCGTCGGAGATTGTTACAGACAAACTGAACAATAACGACAGCGAGACAACAAGCGTAGAGAATGGATACACCGCATCGGTTGCAACAAGCAGCAACACTGCCAATGCGAAGAAAGACACGGCAAAGTCGGCTGAACCGACACCAGTCATCGACCTTACGGAGTTCTCTAACCTCGGACAGAAGAAGACCAGCAAGGCGCAGGCTACGCCCGTTGCAACGGCTACACCTGACGTAAAACCCATGAAGACAGGCGACGACAAACTGACCGTTGAGGTCGGAAAGGACGAGAAGGCCAAGGGCGGCAACCTTACTGACGACACAATCAACACGCCTATCAATCCGCTTGAACCGTTCACACGATACAAGCACCCGACACTCGACCTGCTCACCAAGGACGAGAACGGAGGCAAGCCATACATTGATATGGACGAAATCAAGGCGAACAACGAGGAGATTATCAAGGTGCTGAAGAGTTTCGGCATTGACATCTGCGAAATAAAGGCAACTGTCGGTCCGACCATCACGCTCTACGAGATCACTCCTGCTGAAGGCATCCGCATCACCAAGATTCGCGGTCTGGAGGCAGACATCGCGCTGCGCCTTTCGGCTCTCGGCGTGCGTATCATTGCGCCGATACCGGGCAAGGGCACTATCGGTATTGAGGTGCCGAACAAGAAGCGCCATAACGTGTCGATGGAGAGCATCCTTAACTCGAAGAAATTCCAGGAGTCGAAGTACGACCTGCCTATCGTACTCGGAAAAACCATCACCAACGAGGTGTTCATGGCAGACCTTACGAAGATTCCTCACCTGCTTGTAGCCGGCGCTACGGGTCAGGGTAAGTCAGTCGGTCTGAACGTCATCATCACTTCGCTGCTCTACAAGAAGCATCCGAACGAACTGAAGCTGGTGCTCATCGACCCGAAGAAGGTGGAGTTCAGCGTCTACTCGCCTATCGCCGACCACTTCATGGCGCAGGTTGACGACGATGATGAACCTATCATCACCGACGTTACGAAAGTGGTACGCACACTGAAGAGTCTGTGTACACTCATGGACCACCGCTACGACTTGCTGAAGCTCGCCGGTGCGCGTAATATAAAGGAATATAACGACAAGTTCCTGCACCGTCGACTCAATCCGGAACACGGACACGAGTTCATGCCTTACATCGTGGTTATCATCGACGAGTTCGGCGATCTTATCATGACTGCGGGCAAGGAGGTGGAGATGCCTATCGCACGTATCGCACAGCTGGCACGTGCAGTCGGCATACATATGATTATCGCTACGCAGCGTCCTACTACGTCAATCATCACGGGTAACATCAAGGCTAACTTCCCTGGACGCATCGCATTCAAGGTTAGCTCTATGACCGACTCGCGCATCATCCTCGACCGTCCGGGCGCCAACCAGCTCATCGGTATGGGCGACATGCTCTATCTCAACGGCAACGAACCTACTCGTGTGCAGTGCGCATTCATCAGCACTAAAGAGATTTGCGAAATCAACGAGTTCATCGAGCACCAGTCGGGTCCGACTCATCCTATGGAGTTGCCAGAACCTAAGAGCGACGACTCTGACGGCGGCAGCAATACCGGCGGTGCAGACATGGGCAATCTCGATCCTTTCTTTGAAGAGGCAGCACGCTCTGTAATCGTCAGCCAGCAAGGCAGTACGAGTATGATTCAGCGCCGCTTCTCTATCGGCTACAACCGCGCCGGACGACTCATGGACCAGCTCGAAAAGGCTGGCATCGTAGGAGCGGCTCACGGCAGCAAGCCTCGTGATGTACTCGTGGCAGACGAGAGTCAGCTGACAGCTATCATGAACCAGCTGAGAGGCTAACGGCAGTATAACAGTTCACAAATTAAAACACATTCATATTATGAGACGTTTGTTTTTAGGAATTATGATGGCAATGTGCATGGCTTGGCTTGGTGTGAGCACAAGCGCAGCACAGAAGAACAATGCAGCACGAAAGATTCTCGACCGTGCTGCAAAGGTGGTAGGCAGATCGGGCGGAGCAAGCGCTTCGTTCACGATGAGCAGTGCTGCAACTGGCAAGGTGTCGGGCACTATAGCCATAAAGGGCAACAAGTTCAACGCACGCACTCCGCAAATGACGGTGTGGTATAACGGCAAGACGCAGTGGACTTACGTGAAGAAGAACAACGAAGTGAACGTAAGTACACCGACTCAGGCTCAGCAGCAGATGATGAATCCCTACTCGTTCATCACCATGTACAAGACAGGCTACAAGATGTCTGCCACTAACGCAGGCGCAAACAACGAGGTACACCTTGTGGCTCAGAACCCAAACAGAGGCATTCCGGAGATGTATATCACGATAAACCGCAAAACCGGTGTGCCATCAAAGGTAAAGATGAAGCATAAGGGCAAATGGAGCACTATCACCGTGAGCAACTTCTCACCGAAGAATCTTTCTGACCGTATCTTCACGTTTAATTCTAAAGACTACCCCACTGCTGAAGTTATCGATTTGCGATAATAAAGACTTAATACTTATATGAAATACACCATCCCTAAATTTGAACTCATCAGACTGCTGTTGCGGCATCGTAGAATTGCCGACAACCGCA
>OIZH01000203.1_pt1 | contig 12583 bp, 13 predicted proteins | sample 1588511 | NCBI WGS metagenome assembly OIZH01 (sample SAMN03283237) | human gut metagenome | biome: human-associated habitat; material: feces | host: Homo sapiens | place: Peru | collected 2012
GCTGAAAAACCCGCTTCAGCAATATTCTTCAATTCAGCTTTAATGTCATTATACATCCAGTCAAAGCAATGAAGAATTGTACCTTCTTGGATATTACTTGCTAATCCGTAACGGTTTGCACTTGTAGTTTCTGCTGATACACCTGCTTTTTCAGTTTTTGTAGAAATAGCAGATACCGCAGGAATTGAAGTAGCTGTTAATACCATACAAGCTGAAAGAATAAAACTAACAAGTTTCTTTTTGATTGTTTTGTTTTTTATCATAAAACTTTCCTCCCTTAGATGTTTTTTTATAATAAATTATAACAAATATCTATACTATATATTTCTTTAAAACAAGTAAATTATAAACAAACTGTAAATATACAATAAAATTTTATTTCATAAAAAAAGTTATGCCAAAAATATGACATAACTTTTAAATAACCTTTAAATAACTTTTAAATTATAAGAACACACTTAGGATTGATAATCGTTTCTTTGCTAACTGAATTGTTCGAGTTACTGTTGAAGGACAAACACCTAATTCCTTGGCAATTTGTTTCATAGACTTTTTCTCAAAGTAGTGCATAATGACACATTTTCTTTGCTTTTCCGTTAGCATATTATCAATACCAACTTTCAGCATTTTCTTAATATTATTTCTATCCTCTGTATTTGAATTACCGGTTTGGTTATACAGATTGTAAGCCAAAAGGTTTTCAAAATCTTCTGTCATATGTACTTGATTACGCAACAGACTCACCTACTAATTCATCTAAATCTTTAGCTTTTGATTTTAAAAGTCTAGCAGTTAGTCTACATTCATAATACATTGACTTTAGAATTTGTATTCTTCTGTTTATACTTTTTACCTCATCAAAATTCTTAGCTTTGTTAAGGTTATCCCTTTCCTTATCAATAATAGATTTTAGGTTTAGGGATTCTTTCTCATAATTTTCTGACCATTCTCTATAATTCATACAATCACGTCCTAATAATATTAATTTATAATTTGCTAAATAGATTGGGGCTATTTGTTATTTAGCAATTATAATTGTAGCGATTGTTCACCATAATTGCAATAAAAATTAGAACATTTGTTCTAATTTTTATTGATAAGTCCAAAATATAGGTCAGTAAATCAACTATTATTCTTCTATAGAATTATTAACAGTAAAAAACAACTCCCACTTTATTAAGTGAGAGTTAAACATAATCTTAAATTTTAATTAAAGAACACACTTTAGGAAGTCAATTGTTCTTTCAGCTTGTGGATTTTCAAAAATATCCTCAGGTGTACCTTCTTCAACAATTACACCGTCACTCATAAAGATAACTCTATCGGCAACTTCTCTAGCAAAGCCCATTTCGTGAGTAACAACAACCATTGTCATACCGTCCTTTGCAAGGTTCTTCATAACATCAAGAACTTCACCAACCATTTCCGGGTCTAAAGCTGAAGTTGGTTCATCAAATAATAGAACCTCAGGTTCCATACATAATGCTCTAACAATAGCAACTCTCTGCTTTTGACCACCTGAAAGCTGACTTGGATAAGCATTTGCTCTATCAGCAAGTCCAACTCTTTCAAGTAATTCCATAGCTTTATTAGTTGCTTCTTCCTTAGACTTCTTTAGAAGTTTCATAGGTGCAATAGTCATATTCTTAAGAACATTCATATTGTCAAAAAGGTTAAAGTGCTGGAACACCATTCCCATCTTCTGTCTGTGAAGATTAATATCATTCTTTGGATTGGTAATATCAACATCACCTAATAGGATTTTGCCTGATGTTGGGATTTCAAGTAGGTTAAGTGAACGAAGTAAAGTTGACTTACCACTACCGGATGGTCCGATAATAACAACAACTTCACCTTGGTTAATGTGGCAGTTTACACCATCAAGTGCCTTAACCTTGCCACCGTTATAATGTTTCTTTAGGTTTTCAACCTTAATTAATACCTTATCTTTCATTCTTTCTTAACCTCTTTTCCAGTTTACCGACAAAGTAAGATAGAATCATAACCATTACAAGGTAAATAGCTGCAACAGTTAGTAGTGGAATATAGTAAGAATATGTTACACCTGCAATAACATTACCGGCCTTTGTAATATCAATAACACCAACATAACCTACAACTGATGTTTCCTTTAATAGTGCAATAAATTCGTTACAAAGTGTTGGTAGTACAGACTTAAACATTTGTGGCACAACAATATATCTCATAGTTTGGAAGTAGTTAAAACCTAAGCTACGACCGGCCTCAAACTGACCATTATCTATTGACATAATACCGGCTCTGAAAATTTCTGCAACATAAGCACCGGAGTTGATACCAACAGGTACACCGTCTTTTGCTGAAACAAAAACAATGAAGTAAGCAATCATTAACTGAACTACTACAGGTGTACCACGAATAATTGTTAAATAAACTCTACAAATAGCATTCAAAACTGCAAGTATGTAGTAACCAATGCCACCACGCATTTTTAATGATTCTTTATTTTTATCAAAAGAGGAACGAATTGACGCAATAACTACGCCAATAACAATACCAATTACTAAAGCACCGGCTGTAATCAGTAAAGTGTTTTTTAGACCAGTTAGCATTTGTTGATACCTATCTCCCTCAACAAATACAAACTTAAACTGGTCAATTAAGTTTTGAAACCAATTCACCTATTTCACCAAACCTTATTATAAAATAAACAAATAGGGGCAGTTAAACAACTGCCCCCTTAATTACAAAGTAATTAGTCAGCTTTGATATATTTATCAACAATCTTCTGAACTGTACCGTCTTTCTTAAGTTCATTTAGAGCTTCATTAACTTTCTTCTGAAGTTCTGTATTATCCTTAGAGAAACAAATTGCATAATCTTCTACTGCATAATCAGTATCAAGAATCTTTAATGCACTACCGTTAGCCTTTACATAAGCTTTAGCCGGTTCGTTATCAATAATAACACAATCAACCTTACCTACCTTTAGTGCATTAACTGCTGCGTTACCACTGTCAAACTTCTTAACATGGTCTGCACCGTAAGCATCAGTAGCATAAAGGTCACCTGTTGTTGATGTCTGTACACCAATACTCTTGCCCTTGATGTCATCAAGAGATTTAATCTTAGAATCCTTAGTTACGATTACCTTCTGGATACCTGTAGCATAAGAATCTGAGAAGTTAACACTGTTCTTTCTTTCAGGTGTTACTGTCATACCTGCCATACCCATATCGTATTTGCCACTCTGTACACCTGGTACGATTGAGTCAAATTCAATATCAGCAATTTCAAGTTCAAGATTAAGTTTCTTTGCGATTTCACCTGCAATTTCAGCATCAATACCAATAACTTTCTTGCCTTCATAATATTCATATGGAGGGAAAGTAGCATTAGTAGCCATTGTTAGCTTACCTTCTGTTACAGTTTCAAGTCCGTCTTTTTTGTCATTGCTTGAACTTCCACAACCTGCAAGTGCTACAACCAGCATTAGGCATGAAAGTACAAGAGCCAATACTTTTTTCATTGTTTTATCCTCCTATAATTAAACATAGTTTAAATGTACTATGTTAATTGTTGTTTGTCAAGAAAAACGCAAAAATATTAATTATTTCATAATAATTTTTAGTATATTGTATCTTTTCTTGTTTTTATTTATTATTGTTGTCATTTTCTTTAGCTTCAGGTGGTCGAGAAATTGTCAGCTTTTTGTTTACTGTTACACCCTCATAACGCAACTTACAAATTACTCTGGCAATAAATTCTTTGTTACATTTTTCGCAAACAAACTTTGCTCTAAATGAACGATTCTTCACTACCCAATCAGAAACCTGCTTTACTGCTGTATGACACTCAGGACAAGTAAAAGTCCAAAGTGACTTATCAATTAATGGATTTTCTATATCGGTAATAAATGTTGTTCTAAAAGTCATTTTCTTATAAAACTCTAGGTCACAATTACTGATATACTTTTTTATTTTTTCTTCATCATAACATTTTCTGAAACATAAAAGACTAAGCTCTGCATCAGTTAATGCTCTATGAAGGACTAAATCATTTCTATCTATATTCAATAAGTCAGCACAAGTGGATAATCCAAGTTGCTTACCCTTATCGTGAACACCTAAAGCAAATTCACAATAAATCTGCAAATCACAATACTTAGTTAAATATGGAGGTCTATCGTCACCAAAATAGTAACCATAGTTCTCCATTAATGCGTGAATGTCGCTATTGCCCCAAGTTAAGAGAACAGAATCTCCAAGAAATTCACCGAACTTCTCAGAAACATCAGCAAAAGTATTGTGGGCATCTTTCAATTCTTCATTTGTTATATTGGTAAGTGCTTTAATTCTTGAATTAAGTTTCTTGCCAATTGTAGGAGTAACCAGCATTGAAAAGGTGTCAATAATATTTAGTTTGCTATCTGTTTTTACTGCACCAAATTCTATAATTTCGTTATAGAACTTTTTATCTCTCTTACTATAAGAGCCGTTCCATTCTAAATCAAGTATTACAAAATTCATTACTTCTTACGGTTTTGATTCTTCATTCTCTGTTCACGAGATAGAATCATCTTTCTCATACGGATATTTTTAGGTGTAACTTCAACTAGTTCATCATCACCGATAAATTCTAGGCACTGTTCAAGTGACATAATTGATGGTGGTGTTAGCTTTAGAGCATCATCAGAACCTGATGCACGAGTATTTGTCATATGCTTTTTCTTACATACATTAACTGTTAGGTCCTCAGCCTTTGGAGATGCACCAACAATCATACCTTCATATACAGGAACACCCGGACCAACAAACAGTCTGCCTCTTTCTTGAGCAGCATTTAGACCATAAGCAACTGTATCACCTGTTTCCCAAGCAATAAGTGAACCCTGATGACGAGTGATAATTTCACCCTTCCATGGTTCGTAAGCATCAAATACATGGTTCATAATACCGTTACCGTTTGTATCTGTTAGGAATTCAGGTCTGTAACCCATTAGACCTCTTGATGGAATTCTAAATTCAATATGAGTTGTACCACTACCGTTAGTATCCATATTAACAAGTTCAGCTTTTCTTGTACCTAGCTTTTCCATTACTGCACCAACATATTCGTCAGGTACTTCAATCATTAGAATTTCGACAGGTTCGTTACGAACACCATCAATTTCCTTAGTGATAACCTGTGGACGAGATACCTGGAATTCATAACCCTGTCTTCTCATTGTTTCAATAAGGATAGATAGGTGAAGTTCACCTCTACCTGAAACCTTAAATGTATCTGCTGAGTCAGTTTCTTCAACTCTTAAAGCAACATTAGTTTCGATTTCCTTAAACAGTCTGTCTCTAAGATTTCTAGATGTAACAAACTTACCTTCTCTACCTGCAAATGGTGAGTTGTTTACAATAAAGTTCATTGTAACTGTTGGTTCATCAATCTTAACAAATGGTAGTGGTTCTACACAATCATAAGAACAAAGTGTTTCACCGATATTGATTGAGTTTATACCACTGACACAGATAAGGTCACCGTAAGTAGCAGTTTCTGTTTCTACTCTCTTTAGACCTTCATACTGATAAAGCTTCTGAATTCTAACATTCTGTCTTGTACCGTCAATACCACAAAGTACAGCACCCTGACCGTTCTTTACAGTACCTCTTTCAACTCTACCGACACCAATACGACCTACATAGTCATCATAGTCAATGTTAGAAATAAGAATCTGTAAGCCACCATCAGGATCACCCTCAGGAGCAGGAATTTCTTCAACAATCTCCTTAAATAGTGGTTGCATATCTGTACCCTTATTGTGTGGGTCAAGAGAAGCATAACCACCCTTTGCTGATGCATAAACTACAGGGAATTCAATCTGGTCTTCATCAGCACCAAGTTCGATAAATAGGTCAAGAACTTCGTCAACAACTTCTTCAGGACGACTTCCTTCTCTATCAATTTTATTTACAACAACTAAAGGCTTTTTCTTTAGACCAAGAGCCTTTTTCAAAACAAATCTTGTCTGAGGCATACAACCTTCAAATGCGTCAACTACCAATAAAACACCGTCAACCATTTGTAGGATACGCTCAACTTCACCACCAAAGTCTGCGTGACCCGGTGTATCAACAATATTGATTTTTGTATCACCATACATAACAGATGTTGTCTTAGAAAGAATTGTAATACCTCTTTCTCTTTCGATGTCGTTACTATCCATAACTCTTTCGTCAACTACTTCGTTAGCACGGAATGTACCACTCTGCTTTAGAAGTTCATCAACAAGTGTTGTTTTACCATGGTCAACATGGGCAATAATAGCGATATTTCTTAGATTTTCTCTTGTAGCCATAATATCATTTCCTTATCTTATATATTACATTTACCACAGTCGTTTATTATATCACAACCTAATTATAATTACAAACAAAAACGCAATTACTGTTATTTTGTAAAAAAAAGAAATAAATACACCCCTATATTTAGTAGAAATATTTAAATATTGTTATAAATTTAACATTGATAAAATTACGATTTTATTGTATAATTGTATTATATTTTATTCTTGGTATTAGAATTTTCTTACATTAAGGAGATTACGAGAAAATTTAACTAAAAGGAGACTAAAAACATGGGTTACACACTCGCAGAAAAAATCATTAAAGAACACATTGTTGACGGTGAAATGGTTAAAGGCACAGACATTGGCCTAAGAATTGACCAGACACTGACTCAAGATGCTACAGGTACAATGGCATACCTAGAATTTGAGGCAATGGGTGTTCCAAGAGTTAAAACAGAAAAGTCTGTTGCATATATTGACCATAATACTCTACAGACAGGTTTTGAAAATGCTGATGACCACAGATTTATTCAGTCTGTTTGTAAGAAACATGGTATCTACTTTAGCAAACCGGGTAACGGTATTTGTCACCAGGTACACCTAGAAAGATTCGGTAAACCGGGTAAAACTCTTATCGGCTCTGACTCACACACACCAACAGGTGGTGGTATCGGTATGCTGGCTATGGGTGCCGGTGGACTTGATGTTGCAGTTGCTATGGGTGGTGGAGCTTACTACATCACAATGCCTAAGATGGTAAGAGTAAACCTAACAGGTAAGCTACAGCCTTGGGTTGCCGCTAAGGATATTATTCTTGAAGTACTAAGAATTATGTCCGTTAAGGGTGGCGTAGGCAAGATTGTTGAATACGGTGGTGAAGGTGTTAAGACACTTTCTGTTCCTGAAAGAGCAACAATTACAAATATGGGTGCTGAGCTTGGTGCTACTACTTCTATCTTCCCTTCTGATGAACTAACTCGTCAGTTCCTAAAGGCTCAGGGCAGAGAAGAAGATTGGGTTGAACTAACTCCTGATGAAGATGCAGTTTATGATGAAGTTATTGATATTGATTTATCAACACTAAAGCCAATGGCTGCTTGTCCTCATTCTCCTGATAACATTAAGACTATTGAAAGTCTTGCAGGTCAAAAGGTTGATCAGGTTTGTATCGGTTCTTGTACAAACTCATCATACAGAGATTTAATGACAGTTGCTCACATTCTAAAGGGCAAAACAGTTGCAGAAAATGTTTCACTTGCAATTGCTCCGGGTTCAAAGCAGGTATTTAATATGTTAGCACTTAACGGTGCTTTAGGCGACTTAATTGCTGCCGGTGCAAGAATTCTTGAGTCAGCTTGTGGTCCATGTATCGGTATGGGTCAGTCACCTAACTCAAAGGGTATTTCACTAAGAACATTTAACAGAAACTTCCTAGGTCGTTCAGGTACTAAGGATGGTCAGATTTATTTAGTATCTCCTGAAACTGCTGCTGTATCAGCACTGACAGGTGTATTCACTGACCCTACAACACTTGGTGAAGGTTACACTGTTGAAATGCCTGAAAAGTTCCTTATCAATGACAATATGGTTATTGATCCGGCTCCTGTTGAGGAAATGGACAACATTGAAGTACTAAGAGGACCAAACATTAAGCCTTTCCCTGAAACAACTCCACTTGAAGAAACAATCAATGCTACTTGTGCATTAAAGGTTGAGGACAACATTACAACTGACCATATTATGCCTGCCGGTGCAAAGATTCTTCCTCTTCGTTCAAATATTCCGGCTATCAGTCAGCATTGCTTTACTGTATGTGACCCTGAGTTCCCTAAGAGAGCAAAAGAACTAGGTTCATCAATTATTGTTGGTGGTGCTAACTACGGTCAAGGTTCTTCAAGAGAACATGCAGCACTTGCACCTCTATACCTAGGTGTTAAGGCAGTACTTGTTAAGTCATTTGCAAGAATTCACAGAGCTAACCTAATCAATGCCGGTATTCTGCCACTAGAATTCTGTAATGAAGCTGACTATGACAAGATTAACCTAAATGACGAAATCACACTACCTGATGTTAAGGATATTATCGCTAATGGTGGAGATGTTAAGGTTGTTAACAAAACTACCGGTGAAGAAATTATGGCTAAGTGTGAACTAACAGATAGAACAAAGGCAATTATCATTGCCGGTGGTCTACTAAACTACACAAAAGAAAACGGCTAATTGTACATATTGAAAACCTATTTTCTAAGGAAGATAGGTTTTCATTAAACTATAAATAAATACATAAGAAGGAGAATTACTATGGCTAAAATTCCTATGACCACTCCATTAGTTGAGATGGATGGCGACGAAATGACAAGAATCATTTGGAAAATGATTAAGGATATTCTTATCACTCCATATGTTGACCTAAAGACAGAATACTATGACCTAGGTCTTGAAAACAGAAATGCTACTAACGACCAGGTAACTGTTGACTCAGCAGAAGCAACTAAGAAGTATGGTGTTGCAGTTAAGTGTGCTACAATCACTCCTAATGCTGCAAGAATGACAGAAGTCACCTAACGGTACAATCAGAGCAATTCTTGACGGTACAGTATTTCGTTCACCTATTATTGTTAAGGGTATCACTCCATATATTCCAACATGGAAAAAGCCAATCACTATTGCAAGACATGCTTACGGTGATGTTTATAAGAATACTGAAATGGTTGTTAAGGGTGGTTCAAAGGCAGAACTTCTTGTTACTAAGCCTGACGGTACAACTGAAACTTCACTAATTCACGACTTTAAGGGTGACGGTGTTATTCAGGGTATGCACAACCTAGACAGCTCAATTTCTTCTTTTGCAAGAGCATGTTTCAACTATGCTCTTGACCTAAAGCAAGACATTTGGTTTGCTACTAAGGATACAATCAGCAAAAAGTATGACCATACATTTAAGGATATTTTCCAAGAAATCTTTGACAATGAATACAAAGAAAAATTTGAAGAAGCAGGTATTGAATACTTCTACACACTAATTGATGATGCTGTTGCAAGAGTTATCCGTTCAGAAGGTGGCTATATTTGGGCTTGTAAGAACTACGATGGTGATGTTATGAGTGATATGATTGCCACTGCATTTGGTTCACTGGCTATGATGACATCTGTACTAGTTTCTCCTGAAGGTATTTATGAATATGAAGCAGCTCACGGTACTGTTCAGCGTCACTACTACAAGCACCTAAAGGGTGAAGAAACATCAACAAACAGTGTTGCTACACTATTTGCTTGGACCGGTGCATTACGCAAGAGAGGTGAACTAGACTCTATTCCGGAACTATGTGACTTTGCTGATAAGCTTGAAAAAGCTACAATCACAACTATTGAAGACGGTGTAATGACAGGTGACCTTTACCTACTATCTACTCTTGAAAACAAGAAGAAAGTAAACACAGAGGAATTCCTTGTTGCTGTTAACGAAAGACTAAAGGCAATTCTTTAATTGAAAGGTGGCATTAGTAGTGCCAAAAAGTAATAAGATTTCTATGTCTGTTATCAGAAGACTTCCTAGATATTACAGATTTATCTCGGAACTTGCTGATAGTGGAGAACAGAGAATAAGCTCAGGTAAACTTGCTGAACTGATGAATGTTACTGCCAGTCAGATTAGACAGGACTTTAACTGCTTTGGTGGTTTTGGTCAGCAAGGCTATGGATACAGTATCTCATATCTAAAAAGTGAAATGGAAAACATCCTTGGACTTAACAAGGTAAACAATGCTATTATTCTTGGTGCAGGTAACCTTGGTAAAGCAGTTGCACTTCACATTAACTTTGCTGAAAGAGGCTTTAACATTAAGGGCATCTTTGAGACTAACCCTAATATTATCGGTACAAGGATTAATGATATTGAGGTTATGCCTGAGTCACAAGTTGATGAATTTATCAAGAACAATGATATTTCAATAGCTATGCTATGTATTCCAAGACAAAGTGTTGCAACTATTATTGACAGACTTTATAACTGTGGAATTAAGGCATATTGGAATTTCTCTCACTTTGATATTGCCAGAAAATACAGTGATACTGTTGTTGAGAATGTTCATATGACAGATAGCTTAATGACTCTCTCATATAGAATGAACGAAAAATTAAAATCAGAAGAAAAAACTGAAGAATAATTATTAGGGCAGAAATTTTACTTTCTGCCCTATTTTTCTGCAACATAAAGCCTCCTACAGTATAACTATAGGAGGCTATGTTTATTTGGCTATGAATTTTACATTTTTTGGAGCTTTTCCATTACTTTTAATTAGCTTTTTGTATTTCTTTAGTTTACTCTTTGGCACAGTAAACTTTGCTTTTGAATAAATTTTAGAAAATGCTGATTTTCCTACTTTACTCAACTTTGTTGACTTTATGTTTACTGACTTTAACTTTCTGTTGTTATTAAATGCACTATCCCCTATTGATTTTAGATTTTTGCCAAGAGTGATACTCTCTAGTCTTGTACAATCTTTAAAATCATACTTTCCAACATTAGCTAAAGAAGATGATGTTATTTTCTTTAGCTTAACACACTTTTCAAATGTACCACGATAATAATACTTTCTCTTAACCTTTATAGGAAAATCTTCTGTTCCTTCATTTAGAAGTTTAAATTGTGTCCATTTTGTTGTTTGCAGATTACGCAACTTTGGCATATTAACTGATGTTAAATTAATACAATTAAAGAATGCAGATGAACCTAGAGTAGTTACCTTTGGTAAAGAAATTTTCTTTAAACTTTTACAACTATAAAATGTTCTTGCTCCTACAGTTTTTACATTAGGAGCTGAAATGCTCTTTAACCTTGTACAACCTTCAAATGTACCATAAACTCTGTCACAGGAACGCAAATCACTAACACACTCATAGTAAAAGTCATTTGGTTGTTCATTATAGAACTTTAAATCACTTGCTTTATACTTTGTCATTTTTAGTTGCTGTACCTTTGGCAAAGAAATCTTCTCTAACTTTTCACATTTTGCAAATACACCTGAACCTAGATAAGTCAGTTTAGAAAGGTTGTTATTCTTATTTATACTTTTTAAGTTTTTACAATTGTAAAATGAGTTATTACCAATGACTTCTACATTTGGAATATTAATTTTTTCTAATGATGAACAATTTTCAAAAGCCCCTTCGCAATGCAAGTCACCACTAGGAAGTATAATTCCACCTCTATCACCTTTTTTTATCAATGCACTGCTTTTTACTGCCTTTATCTTCGGCAAAGAAATATTCTTTAGGCTTCTACAATTATAAAACACAGATACACCCATATCTGTAATATTATTTAAATTATTATTCTTGTTAATTGTCTTTAGCTTTGGACAATCAAAGAATGTTCTGTCAGCAAGTTTTTTTACCTTTGGAATATAAATACTTTCAAGATTTCTACAATGCACAAATGGTCCTACACTAAAACTTTTTTCTAATAACCACAAATATTCATCAGCTTCATCACTAACGGTAAATATATGAACCCTTGAATTATCAATTTTCACAAGATTTGGGAAAGAAATATTCTTAATATCTGAACAAGATAAAAAAGCTCCACCGTCAATTTGGGTAACATTCTGTCCACCAATGATTTTTTGTAAATGTAAACAATTCAAAAATGAGGCTTTGCCGATTCTTTTCAGGCTTTTAGGTAAAGTAATTTTTTTTACGTTATAGGAATTAATAAACATATAGTCACCAATTGCAGTTATTCCTTCACCTATTACAATGTTTTCTGCATAAGTTGTTGGTGGAAAGTAATCCTCTTTCCAATCCCAATACAATGGATTACCTAAATTATAATTGTAAAGCTCTGAAAAACCTAACTTACCAAAACATCCTTTACCTTGAACTGTTAATGTCTTTGAAGTTTTATCATAAGTAATTTGAAAATTCTTACCTAAGTCAAAACCAACTGTTATGCCTGCACTATCAGTATCAGCTAATGCATTAAACGGTATAACAGTAACCAATAACATAAATACTAAAAATAAGCTAATTATTTTTTTCATAAAATCACCTTCTAAGTAGCAATAACTATTTTATAAATACACTATCTTATATATAAAATTATAATTTATGTTGTAATTTTTGTCAATACTGTATAGTAATTTAGTAGTTATAATACTTAAAATCATAAAGCCTCCTACAGTATAACTATAGGAGGCTATGTTTATTTAGCTATGAATTTTACATTTTTTGGAGCTTTTCCATTACTTTTAATTAGCTTTTTGT
>OIZH01000205.1_pt1 | contig 12563 bp, 8 predicted proteins | sample 1588511 | NCBI WGS metagenome assembly OIZH01 (sample SAMN03283237) | human gut metagenome | biome: human-associated habitat; material: feces | host: Homo sapiens | place: Peru | collected 2012
AAGGAATTTCATCAGAAAAACAAATAAATGTTTAGGGCCATTTTCCGGTCATTAAGGTCACGGTCATTAAGGTCATTAAGGATTTCAACTTCTCTATTCTGGTAACACATTAGCGCTTTTTGATAACACATTTGTAACACACATGGATGATTTCTCAATACGTCAAATTCATAACATATTGGCTAACAGCTATTTACGAAAAGAGTACATAAAAGAGGAATAAGTGATAAAATATATTTAAAAACAAAAAAAGAACAACAGAGATAAGTACCTATGAATAAGCAACTTACTGCCATTGTTCTCTCACGCTATTTTTGTACAAATAAGTTTCATTTTGCCTATTATAGTGATTCCGTTGGGGTTCGAACCCAAGACCCACAGCTTAGAAGGCTGTTGCTCTAATCCAACTGAGCTACGGAACCAACACTTTTCAAAACGCAAACCAGCTAACCAATAACGCAATCAGCCACTTTTCTTATTTGCGGCTGCAAAGGTACATATATTTTTTGAATACACCAAACTTTTTCTCACTTTTTTCTTTTTTTATGCTTAAATATCGCAAAAAATAACTACCTTTGCATCCGTTAGGAGCAAGAAACAGCATTCTGCCCCCGAAAGAGAAGAGATTTTTATAACGCATATTCAAACATAAAACATACGCAAATGAAAAAGTTAATCTTTTCAGTAGCCCTGCTCTCAGCAGCACTCTCTGCCAGCGCAGAAGAACATCCGCTCTGGATGCGCTACCCAGCCATCTCGCCTGATGGCACTACCATCGCCTTCGCTTATAAAGGCGACCTCTACAGTGTTTCTGTCAACGGCGGTGAAGCACGACAGCTCACAACCCATGCAGCCTTCGATTCGCATCCTGTATGGAGCCCTGACAGCAAGAAAATTGCCTTCCAGTCTAACCGCGAAGGAAGTCTCGACATCTTCGTAATCGATGCAAAAGGCGGTGCTCCTACCCGACTCACCACCAACAGCGGCAGCGAAACACCTATCGCCTTTGCAGACAACGACCATGTGCTCTACTCAGCCAGTCTGCAGCCTACAGCCCAGAGCATCATCTTCGGCGACAACACATTTCCACAAGTATATAAGGTAAGCACCAAGGGCGGAAGACCGGAACTCTTCTCTACCCTCACCATGGAGAATATCAGCATCGCCAAGAACGGCGACATTCTCTACCACGACAAAAAGGGATACGAAGACCCTTGGCGCAAACACCAGAAATCACCTATCGCTCGCGACATCTGGCTGAAGAGTAACGGAAAGTTTGCCAAACAGACTACCTTTGCCGGCGAAGACCGCTCGCCAGTATGGACATCAGACGAGAAATCTTTCTTCTATCTGAGCGAGCAGGACGGCACATTCAATATCTACCGCCGCAGCCTCAACAGTTCAAGCGACAAGCAGATTACCCACCACAAAGGCAATCCGGTAAGATTCCTCACTGCATCCAGCGCCGACCTGCTCTGCTACGGATATGATGGCGAAATCTACACCGTGAAAGAAGGTGGAGAGCCTCAGAAGGTAAACATCTCCATTACAACAGATAATGATGCTCCAAGCCTCGTACGTCAGATTAAAAGCTGGGGAGCTACAGAGATTTCCGTTTCGCCAGACGCCAAGGAAGTGGCTTTCGTGATGCATGGCGACGTATACGTAACTTCTGTAGAATACACCACTACCAAGCGCATTACCGACACACCGCAGCAGGAGCGCGACCTGAGCTTCTCGCCAGACGGCAGAGCCCTGGTCTATGCAGCCGAGCGCAACGGCGTATGGCAGATTTACCAGTCTAAGATCAAGAACGAGAAAGAGAAGAACTTCACCTACGCTACCGACATCGAGGAAGAGCAGCTGGTGAAAACAGGCATTACATCGCAGTATCCGCAATACTCTCCTGACGGCAAGGAAGTGGCTTTCTTCGAAGACCGTGCAGCACTTCGCATTGTCAATCTGAAATCGAAGGAAATCCGCACCGTGCTCGATGGCAAATACGTCTACTCTTACAGCGATGGAGACATCGCTTTCGAATGGTCGCCAGACAGCAAATGGCTCCTTTCAACCTATATCGGCAACGGCGGCTGGAACAACCAGGATATTGCGTTGGTAAAGGCTGACGGCAAAGAGGTTCACAACCTGACCAATTCCGGCTACAGCGACAGCAACGGCAAATGGGTGCTCGACGGCAAGGCAATGCTCTTCCAGAGCGACAGAGCCGGTTACCGCAGTCATGGAAGCTGGGGAGCTGAAGACGATGCCTACATCATGTTCTTCGACCTGGACGCCTACAACCGCTTCAACATGAGCAAGGAAGAGATAGAACTGGCTGACGCCAACAAGGACGAAAAGGAAAAGAAGGAAGACGAAAAGAAGGAAGAGGCTAAAAAGAAGGCTGACGAAAAGCAGAAGAAGACCGGAAAGATAGAGGTGGAAAAAGTGAAGCCACTGGAGCTGGACATCGAAAACTGCCGCGACAGAATCGTACGCCTCACCGCAAACTCTTCGCACATGGGCGATGCTGTGCTCTCTAAAGACGGCGACAAGCTCTACTACCAGGCAGCCTTCGAGGATGGTTACGACCTCTGGCAGCACGACCTGAAGGACGGCTCTACCAAGCTCGTGTTGAAGGGCGTAGGTCAGGGCAACCTGCAGACCGACAAGGATGTGAAGAACCTCTTCATCTGCAACGGAAGCAGCATCAAGAAGGTGGATCTGAGCGGTTTCAGCACCAAGGACATCAGCTTTGAGGCTAACTTCAACTATAAGCCAGCCGAGGAGCGCCAATATCTCTTCGACCACATATGGCGACAGGTGAAAGACAAGTTCTACGACCCTAAGCTTCATGGTGTTGACTGGGAAGGTTACCGCAAGACCTATGAGAAGTTCCTGCCTTATATCAACAACAATTTCGACTTCCAGGAGATGTTGAGCGAAATGCTTGGCGAGCTGAACGCTTCGCATACAGGAGCCCGCTACTACGCTTCGAACAGTGCGCTTACCACTGCCAATTTGGGTGTCTTCTTCGATCCTCAGTATCAGGGCGACGGCCTGAAGATTCAGGAGATTATCAAGCGTGGTCCTTTCGATGTGAAGAATACGGGCGTAACAGCCGGCAGCATCATCGAGAGCATCGACGGCGAGGAGATTAAAGCCGGAATGGACTACTTCCCATTGCTCGACGGAAAGGTTGGCAAGAATGTACGCCTCGGCATCAGAAACGCCAAGGGCAAGAAGATGGAGGTTACAGTGAAGGCTATCTCTCAGGGCAAACTCAACAACCTGCTCTACAAGCGATGGGTAGACCGCAACCGCGCTTTCGTTGACAGCATTTCGGGCGGACGCATCGCTTATGTACACGTTAAGGCGATGGATTCGGAGAGTTTCCGCACTGTTTACAGCGAACTGCTGAGCGACAAGAACCGAAACAGAGACGCTGTAATCGTAGACGAGCGCCATAATGGTGGCGGCTGGTTGCACGATGATCTCTGCACCCTGCTCAACGGCAAGCAATATCAGGAGTTTGTACCTCACGGTAAGGTAGTTGGCCGCGATCCGTTCAACAAATGGGTGAAGCCATCTTGCGTCATGATCTGCGAGAACGATTACAGCAACGGTCACGGTTTCCCATGGGTTTACAAGGAACTCGGAATCGGCAAGCTGATCGGTGCTCCTGTAGCAGGAACCATGACAGCCGTATGGTGGGAAACGCTGATGGACAACACGCTGGTATTCGGTATTCCTCAGGTAGGCTGCCGCGACATGCGTGGCGTGTTCGGCGAGAACAACCAGCTGAACCCAGACATCGAGGTTTACAACAGTCCGGAAGATTTCATCAATGGCCATGATACCCAGCTCGAAAGAGCCGTAAAGGAAATGATGAAGAAATAAACAGAACGCCCTGCAAGGGTCCAAAAGCAGAACCGCTTTTGTCCCTTTGCAGGGCGAATTGTTTTTGTATCTGACAACATTATTTATTAAACCTTATTAACCCACAATATCGGCGAAAACCCTTCTGTCATGACATAAAACCCTCTAAATCTTTACTTTTTTTCTTGAAAAGGGCGAAAAAGCAAGTGAAAAAGCCATAAAATAAAAAAAAATGAGTATCTTTGCAGAAGATAAGCTGCACTCGGCAATTTGAAAGCAAGCTTTCATTGCGCTCATTTGCATTATCTTTGCAAAAAATAAAAACAAGATTATGGGATTATTCGGATTATTCAGCAACAAAAAGAAGGAAACTCTCGATAAGGGACTTGAAAAAACCAAGGAGAGTGTATTTGGCAAACTGGCGCGCGCCGTTGCCGGAAAGTCTACCGTCGATGATGATGTGCTCGACGATCTCGAAGAGGTACTCATCACTTCAGACGTAGGTGTAGAAACCACGGTCAAGATTATCCGCCGCATCGAAGAACGTGTGGCCCGCGATAAATATGTTTCAACCAGCGAGCTCAACCGCATTCTGCGCGAGGAAATCGCCATTCTCCTCTCCGAGAATCACAGCGATGACCTGGCAGACTGGGAACTTCCTGCCGACCATAAGCCTTACGTTATCCTCGTAGTAGGCGTAAACGGCGTGGGCAAGACAACCACCATTGGCAAACTGGCTTACCAGTTTAAGAAGGCTGGCAAGAAGGTTGTTCTGGGAGCTGCCGACACCTTCCGTGCCGCTGCCGTAGAGCAGATTTGCATCTGGGGCGAGCGCGTGGGTGTGCCTGTAGTGAAACAGCAGATGGGAAGCGACCCGGCAAGCGTGGCGTTCGACACCCTGCAGAGCGCCAAGGCAAACGGCGCCGACGTGGTGCTCATCGATACGGCAGGCCGACTGCACAACAAGGTGAACCTGATGAATGAGCTCAAGAAAATAAAGGAAGTGATGAAGAAGGTAATGCCTGAAGCACCAGACGAGGTAATGCTCGTGCTCGACGGAAGTACCGGACAGAATGCTTTCGAGCAGGCTAAGCAGTTCTCTGCCGTTACCAACATCTCCTCGCTCGCCATCACCAAGCTCGACGGAACCGCTAAGGGCGGCGTTGTCATCGGCATCAGCGACCAGCTCAAGGTGCCTGTAAAATACATCGGACTGGGCGAAGGTATGGAAGATCTGCAGCTCTTCAACAAGACAGAATTCGTAGACTCGCTCTTTAAAAATTAGAAAATGAAGAAAAATCAGATAGATATTATTACCCTGGGCTGCTCGAAGAATCTCGTAGACAGCGAGTTGCTGATGAAGCAGTTTGAGGCAAACGGCTACCATTGCGTTCACGATTCAAAGCGCCCTCAGGGCGAGATAGCCGTCATCAATACGTGCGGATTCATCGAGGATGCAAAGCAGGAAAGCATCGACACCATCCTGGAGTTTATCCAGGCTAAGGAAGAAGGCCGACTCAGAAAGCTCTACGTAATGGGCTGCCTCTCGCAGCGCTACCAGAAGGAACTGGAAGAAGAAATGCCCGAAGTGGATAAGTTCTACGGCAAATTCAACTACAAGCAGCTTCTGCAGGAACTCGGCAAGGCGGAAGTTTCATCCTGCAACGGCCAGCGTCATCTCACCACTCCGCGCCATTATGCCTACATCAAGATAGCTGAGGGCTGCAACCGCCACTGTGCCTACTGCGCCATTCCTATCATCACCGGCAAGCACGTTTCCCGTCCGAAGGAAGAGATTCTGCAGGAGGTGCGCGAACTGGTGGCAGAAGGCGTGAAGGAGTTTCAGATTATCGCTCAGGAACTCACCTACTACGGCGTAGATATTGACGGCAAGCATCATATTACCGAACTCATCAGCGAGATGGCTGATATTCCGGGCGTGAAATGGATTCGCCTGCATTACGCTTATCCAAACCAGTTCCCTATGGATCTTCTGGACGTGATGCGCGAGAAGCCAAACGTATGCAAATATCTCGACATTGCCCTCCAGCACATCAGCGACCACATGCTCACCAGTATGCATCGCCACGTAACGAAGCAGGAAACCATCAATCTGCTGAAGGCCATCCGCGAACGCGTGCCAGGCATTCACATCCGCACTACGCTGATGGTTGGTTTCCCAGGCGAGACAGATGAGGATTTCCACGAGCTCCTCGACTTCGTACGCGAACAGAGATTTGAGCGCATGGGCGCTTTTGCCTACTCTGAGGAAGAAGGAACCTACAGCGCCACCCACTACGAAGACAATGTGCCTGCCGAGGTAAAGCAGCGCCGACTGGACGAACTGATGATTCTGCAGCAAGACATCAGCTCTGAGGTTGAGGCTGATAAGGTGGGCAAAACCATGACCGTTATCATCGACCGCAAGGAAGGCGATTACTACATCGGACGAACAGAGTTCTGCTCTCCGGAAGTAGACCCTGAGGTTCTGATCCGTGCCGATGAGAAGCGTCTGCGCGTGGGGTGTTTCTATCAGGTAGAAATTACTGCAAGCGAGGAATTTGACCTCTATGGCAAGGTGGTGAAATAATCATTCTCTCCCCCATAGCCTGGAGTTTTAGAAATTTTGACTACATATTAAATAAATATGAACAATAAGGAATACATCGCTGAACTGGCTCAGCAAACCGGCTATTCGCAGGAAGACACCCAGAAGTTGGTGCGCAAGGCGATAGACGCTATGATTGCCGAGTTTGAGGATGGAGAAGCTGTCTCTATCCCCAATTTTGGCACCTTCGAAGTGAAGAAGCGCATGGAGCGAGTGGTGGTTAATCCTACTACCAAGAAGCGCCAGCTGGTGCCGCCTAAGTTGGTATTGGGTTTCCGACCGGTTGCTTCGGTCAAGGAAAAACTAAAGAATGGAGGGGATGAGCAATGAGCAAATTCAGTTTAAATACACTCGGAAAACTGCTTGCTGACAAGAGCGGTCTGAGCCAGGTGGAAGCAGAACTCTTCATCCGCAAGATGTTTGATGTGTGCAACCAGGGACTCGATGCCGACAAGCAGGTGAAGATAAAATGGCTGGGCACCTTTAAGGTACAGGCCACGAAAGACCGTGAAAGCATCAATGTAAACACGGGCGAGCGCTTCACCATTGAAGGCAGAGACAAACTCACCTTCACGCCTGACAACATCCTGAAAGAAATCGTGAACAAGCCATTCGCCCAATTTGAAACGGTGGTAGTAAATGACGGCGTAGATTTCGATGAAATAGATGAGAAGTTTGGAGAAGAACAGACAGAAGATGCTCCTGCACAAGTAATCGATTTTCTGGACGAAGAAAAAACTGCAACTCCAAATCCGGAGGTTGTCGTAATCGGATCTGAAAAAGAAAAAGAAGCCGAAGACGAACTGGCAAAGCAAATTGCTATTGAACAAGCTAAACTGGAAAGATTAAAACAAGCCCAACTGGAGCAGGAAAGAATACAGAAAGAAAAGCTTGAAAAAGAAAAGCAAGAGCAGGAAAGACAGGAACAGGAAAGACTGGAACAGGAAAGACTTGAGCAAGAAAGACTGGAGCAGGAAAGACTGGAGCAAGAAAGACTGGAGCAGGAAAGACTGGAGCAAGAGAAGCTTGAATTAGCCCAGCAACAGCAAGCCCTGAAAGCAGTTGTTGAACCTGCAGTACCTGCATCAGATGAATCTGAAGAAGAAGAGGAGGAAGAAGAATCTTCCTATTCTCATTATATTGTTATTCCTCGCAATCTGGTCGTTGCAGTCTGTCTCATCGTAGTAGCTTTGATTGGCGGAATGGGATGGTTTGCCTTCAACTATGGTCAGATGACTGCCCAGCGCGATCATCTAGCCATGCAGCTAAACCAGTATCACCAGGCTCCAGCCAAGAAAGTCCCAGCCAAACCAGCTGCCGCCCCACTCTCTCAGGAACAGAAACTCCGCCAGAAAGCGATGGAAGACAGCATCCGTATGGCTAAAACTGCAGAAGCAGTAAAACTGGCTGAAAAATCGGATGAGGAAAGTGCTAGCGCTGAAAAAGCTAAGCAGACTGAAGCAAAAGCTAAGGCTGAAGCGAAAGAAAAGGCTAAAGATAAAGACGAAGAAAAGGCTGCTTCGAAAATAGCATCATCCCAGTATGATAAGGATGCTCGCGTACGCACGGGAGCTTACCGAATCATAGGAGTTGCCCAGACTGTTACGGTTGGCGCCGGTCAGACCCTCGAACAGATCAGCACCCGCTATTTAGGTTCCGGCATGGAATGCTACGTAGAAGCTCTGAATGGTACAAGCACCGTAAAAGCCGGACAGAAAATCAAGATTCCGAAACTGGAATTGAAAAAGAAAAAGAAATAAAATACTGAACAAACAAAAAATCGCCCTGTAAGAGCAAATGTAATTTTGCACTTATAGGGCGACATTGTTTTTTGTTAACATTACTTGCTTAACACTTCATCAAGCAATGTGTAGAAAGCAGGATCCTCGCCAACGATGGTCTTGATTATCTTACCATTAGCATCAATCACAATCTTTGTAGGGAAACCCTGAACAGCGTAATCGCTGAGAACCTTGCTGTCCTTCGGATTGTAAACATGAATCCATGGCAACTGGTGCTTCTCAACAGCAGCCTTCCACTTAGCCTCTGTATCATTACAATCTACACCAAGAATTTCAAACTTGCCCTTGTACTTCTCGTAATACTCCTTCATCTTAGGCATTCCCTTGATGCACCATCCGCACCATGAACCCCAGAAATCGAGTACGACAATCTTGCCGCGAAGACAGGAAAGCTTGAAATCATTTCCCTTAATATCCTTCAGCGTGAAGTCAGGAGCCTCAACACCGGCAGCCTGCACCTTCTTAGCCTTCTCCTCAGCCTCAGCACGCTTCTTAGCCATATCAATCATTGGCTGGTAGAAAGCCTTCATTCTGCCGTTCTTTACATTTTCAGAGAGCAAGCCCAGCAGTTTCTCCATCTTGCTGACATCATCAAACTGCTCTATGATAGTAGCACAAGCCTCATAATCAGGATGCTGTTTTACGAAATCGAAAATCTTATCGTCCTTTGCCTTTTGCAGGGCAGGAGCCTTCTGCTCATACTCTGCCATGATGGTCTGCTGGGTCTCACCATTCTTGATTCTCTGGTTCAGGGAAGCTTCGTAATCTCTCAACTCCTTATTAGCATTCTCCAGCAGAACATCTACTTCATGATACTGCTGATAGAACTTAGAACCCGAAATATCGAAGCGGGTCTTTGCATCGCCCTTAACTTCAGCCTTCTCGCCAGGAACACAAGGCAGGTTGAACATAAACTGACCTGCACCACGATAAGCTTCAGGTGAGAGGAAAACGTATCCGGCTGCCTTATCAAGGTTTGCAGAATAGGTAAACTTGCCATTCTTCACCAAAACCGTATCCATCTTAACATTTCTGCCCTTGTAAACAAGTACAGAATCGGAATTGAAATTCTTCAAATCCACCTTCAACTGGAAGTTGCTCTTCTGAGCCATTGCAACAGTTGATGCAAGCATCAACGCCGCAGATAAAATCGCTGTTTTCATTTTTCTTTTATTATATTTATTCTGATTACACCTTATTATATATAGGGAGCGAAGAACGCCTGGTTCGTCGTCATCCTTATTCTTCATACTCAGTAGTATCCTCAATACCCGCCTCGGCCAAAGCCTCCTTGCGCTCTACGCAGGTTCCGCATTTGCCACAATGCTTCTCACCGCCCTTATAGCAGCTCCAGGTTTCAGCATAGTCAATGCCCAACTTCTTACCTATCTCCGCAATCTGCCCTTTGGTAATATTCGTATAAGGAGCCACCACGCGCACATCAACGAACGTTCCTGCTTCAGCAGCCTCATCTATCGCCTTGATAAACTCCGGACGGCAGTCTGGGTAAATCGTATGATCGCCACCATGGTTAGCAATGAAAACTTTCTTCAGATTATTACTCTCAGCAATGCCGATGGCAATGCTCAGCATGATTCCATTACGGAAAGGAACCACCGTACTCTTCATATTATCATCAGCATAATGACCCTCAGGAATTGCATCGGCACCTTCAAGAAGAGAACTCTTGAAATACTGATGCATGAAACCCAAATCTATCGTAATATGCTTGATTCCCAAACGCTCACAATGCATCTTGGCGAAGGGAATTTCACGCTCGTTATGATTACTTCCATAGTTAAAACTAATGCCGAGTGCAATCTCGTCTTTCTTATCATAGAGCAGCGTGATGCTATCCATGCCACCGCTCACAATGATTACTGAATCCTTCATTTTACTTTGAATTTTGAATTTTGAACTTTGAACTGTATGATTACTTTTTACTTCACCCGAACAGGCAGCGGAATGCTTCTTCCACCTTCCTAACGGGATGAATTTCTATCTTATATTTCTTATGGTCGAAACCATGATTGTTGTACTTCGGAATGATGATGTGCTGGAATCCGAGTTTCTCGGCCTCAGCAATACGCTGCTCGATGCGGCTCACCGGACGGACTTCGCCGCTCAGACCTACCTCGCCTGCCATACACCACCCTTGCTCGATAGGTGTGTCAACATTGCTGCTCAATACGGCTGCCAACACACTCAAGTCCATGGCAGGATCGGTTACTCTCAATCCTCCGGCAATATTCAGGAACACGTCCTTCTGCATCAGCTTGAACCCCACACGTTTCTCTAGAACCGCCAGAAGCATGTTCAAACGGCGCTGGTCAAAACCCGTTGCCGAACGCTGCGGAGTTCCATAGGCTGCTGTTGAAACCAAAGCCTGCGTCTCTACCAGGAACGGACGGACACCCTCGATGGCTGCGCTGATGGCAACACCCGAAAGCCCGTCATGATCTTCAGTAAGCAGCAACTCTGAAGGATTGCTCACCTGTCGGAGTCCGCCTTGCATCATCTCATAGATTCCCAACTCAGAAGTACTTCCGAATCGGTTTTTGATGCTTCTCAAGATGCGGTACATGTAATGCTGGTCGCCCTCAAACTGAATCACCGTATCTACGATGTGCTCCAGAATCTTTGGTCCGGCAAGCGTTCCCTCCTTATTAATATGTCCTATCAGAATAACCGGAATGCCACTCGTCTTGGCAAATCGGAGCAGGGAAGCTGCACACTCGCGAACTTGGGAAACAGAACCCGGTGAACTGTCTACTTCTTCCGTAGCAATAGTTTGGATAGAATCTATAACTATCAGCTGAGGAGCTACTTCCTGAATATGACTGAAGATTTTCTCCAACTGTGTTTCGCAGAGAACCGTAATATGATCAAAGGCTCCTTCTGATGAAAGAGAAGCCGTTTTCAGAGTGTCTGCAGAAGAACCCTCTCTGAGCATCGCCTGTCCTTTAGCCAACCGGTCGGCACGGAGTTTAATCTGATGGGCACTTTCCTCTCCGCTCACATACAGGATGCGGCGGTCAGTCATGTTCAGAATAGTCTGCAAGGTGAGCGTACTCTTACCGATTCCCGGTTCACCGCCCAGGAGCGTAATGCTGCCAGGGACCATTCCGCCACCCAGCACACGGTTCAGCTCCTCGTCCCTCATATCGATGCGCGGTTCATCAATCGCAGAAATATCGCGAAGCTTCATCGGAGCAGCGTCATGCTCGCTGTGCTGCCCGCCAAACATCGTGGCAGCCCCACCATGACGCATGGTCATTCCGGCATTCTTCGCAGCCTGCGATCCGGAATCAGCAGCAATACGAATTTCCTTAAATGTATTCCATTGTCCGCAGCTAGGACATTTGCCCATCCATTTGGCACTTTCCTGTCCGCAATTGCTGCACACAAAAGCAATCTTATCTTTCGCCATTTTATCTCATTTATATGTAATAACGTTTTAACTGCGCACAAAGGTACTATTTATTATCGAAAAATCCAAAAAAAAAGTAATTTGTTAAGAATATATTTCATTTCTCTCCATTTTGTTTAACAAATCAGGCAGAAGGAAGCGCAAAACACGAATTTTGCAAACCCGATATAGCAAACAGACGATTTCATCTACTAAAAATCATAAAAACCGCTACTATATTTTGCTGATTCAAATATAATTTGTATCTTTGCCTTCGGTTTTTGAAACCAGCAGAAAGGTTTAGAACAATAAATTAGTACATAAACTAAATAAAATTTAGGTAAAATGAAAATTGAAGATTTTAACTTTGCCGGTCACAAGGCAATCGTACGCGTTGATTTCAACGTGCCATTGGATGAAAATGGTAATGTAACAGACGACACTCGTATCCGCGGTGCCCTTCCTACATTGAAGAAGGTACTTGCAGACGGCGGTGCGCTCATCATGATGAGCCACATGGGTAAGCCAAAGGGCAAGGTTAAACCAGAGCTTTCTCTCTCTCAGATTGTTAAGAACGTATCAGACGCTCTCGGCGTAGACGTTAAGTTCGCTAAGGACTGCGGTAACGCAGATGCTGAGGCAGCTGCCTTGAAGCCAGGTGAGGCTCTCTTGCTCGAGAACCTCCGCTTCTATCCTGAAGAGGAAGGCAAGCCAGTTGGCGTTGAGAAGGGTACTCCAGAATTCGATGCTGCTAAGGCTGAGATGAAGGAGCGTCAGAAGAAGTTCGCTGCTAAGTTGGCTTCTTACGCTGACGTATATGTAATGGACGCATTCGGTACAGCTCACCGCAAGCACGCTTCTACAGCTG
>OIZH01000214.1_pt1 | contig 12364 bp, 9 predicted proteins | sample 1588511 | NCBI WGS metagenome assembly OIZH01 (sample SAMN03283237) | human gut metagenome | biome: human-associated habitat; material: feces | host: Homo sapiens | place: Peru | collected 2012
ACCGTCTTTTGTTTTGATATAATGGAGAGTCTCTCTGTCGGGGTCGCCGCCGTAGCCTCTGATAATTCCTCTGAGATATGAGGTTACGGAAAAGACATTACGCATAAGTTCGTCTATATTCTTAAATACATTATCGTTAACTCTTTGAAGAACATAATTCTGCTCTCCGTTTGGGGTATTAAACTTAACGATATAGGTCTTATTGATATGACCCGAGCCGAATTCCTTTACATCAACAAAATCTCCGTCAAAATCGAAATTGCCGATAATTTCAATCAATTCATTTTTATTCATATAACATCCTCCGTTATAATTTCTTCTTTCCATGTTGAGCGTGGCACGCCACACACAAGAGTATTCAGTTTTGCGAGATTATTTCTTCTGTCCGTCATACTAAATCTGCCTGATTAATTTTTTATCTATTCTTGCAGCCCATGCAATATTATATGAATGGTCGCCTACCCGCTCCAAGTCTTGCAGAGCCTTAGTAAATATAACTCCGGAGGCTGTATGGCATTTCTTTTCACGCAATCGTTTTACATGATTATCCTGAGCCTGTAATGTCAAATAATCTATTGTATCCTCTATATAATGAAGTTGGTGTTCCTCGTCATCGGTAAGCTGTTTATTGAGGAACGCACCTATTGACCTGTCAAGAAGTTCCAAATCAAGTTCATAAATCTGCTTAAATTCATCAAGACCTTGTTTTGTAAAACCGAGATCGTTACTCTTTGCGGTTTCGATACGTTCCATGAGATTAAGTGCGTGGTCGCCGATTCTCTCAAGGTCGGTAATTACATGGAAAAGTTTACCTATATATTCGCTGACCTCAGGCGTAAGCTGGCGTGAGGTAACGGTAATCATATAGTCCGAAATATGATGATTAAGCCAATTAATAAGTTCCTCGTTTTCTGATATGGTATGCTTTTGGCTGTCGTCCATTTTAAGGAAACTTTCGCACGCAACGCAGAAATTCATACGCACGATTCGAGCCATACGCTCAACCTCACTTCCTATTTGAAGTGATATAGTAATGGGGTTATCGTCAACCTTAGTGTCGATAAATTCAAATCTGAGCCTTGTATCGTGCTCCTTAGGTTTAATTATAATCTCGCTGAATTTAACAAGAAGCGGAACGAACGGAAGCAGGAACACAGCAGTTACCACCTTAAAGATGATATGTGCTATTGCAACCTGCACCGAGCCGTTATCGGACAGAGTTGTAATCCACTGCATATACTGCGGAACGAACATCGCAAGCGGAGTAAATATAAGCATACCCACAAAATCAAACATAAAGTAAATGACGGCGGCACGTTTAGCGTTTGTTTTAGCTCCGATAGCAGAAAGGAAAAGCGGCATAGCCGAGCCGACATTAATACCGATAATAAGATAAATGGCAAACTTCATCGGCATAAGTTCCGCACCTGTCATTGCAAGAGCCTGCAAAACGCCGATAGATGCACTCGAACTTTGGAGCACGGAGCACATAGCGAAGCCGATTAAAAGACCGAGCAGCGGATTATCCGCCTTTGTTATAAAGCTTTGGAACGATGCGCTGGTTTTAAGCACACCCATAGCCTCGGAGCCGCTCATATACTTCAGACCGAAGAAAAGAACACCGAATCCGAGAATAATCTGACCGATATATTTTTGGTTCTGTTTTTTACAAAACATCATCATAACAGTACCGACAAAGATACAAATAGGTGCAATTGCCGAAACATCTATGGCGATAAGCACGGCGGTGATTGTTGTACCGATATTTGCACCTATGATTACTCCTGTTGCCTGAAACAAATCCATAATTCCGGCATTGAGAAATCCCATAATCATAACGGTTGTGGCAGATGAGGACTGAATAATCGCCGTTACGAGAACACCGAGCAAAAAGCCCTTAAATCGGTTTCTTGTGAGTTTTTCGAGCAAGTCCTTCATCTTATTTCCGGCTACACGGTTAAGTCCCTCGGACATATATTTCATTCCGAAAAGGAACAAACCCAAGCCGCCGAGAAGGTTAATAATATTTACAAAACTCATAAGGTACTCCTTTTTTCATACAAGTTTTTGTTAAAAAAACAAATGGCCTGCCCGGCGAGAATCGAACTCGCAGTCTCCCGAGTCGGAGTCGGGTGCATTATCCTATTGTGCTACGGACAGGTATATTAAAGCGAGAATAGCATTAAATAATAAAGTGTTCAATCATTCTCGCCCGATAAAAAATTTACGGCTATCTGATTGCGAAACTTACGCAAAAGCATTTCTTTGCGCCGTAAGAGTCAAGCACTGCGGCACATTCGCTTAGAGTTGAACCCGTTGTTTTAACATCATCAACGATAAGAAAAGTCTTACCCTCAATGTTCAAACCGTCATATACATCAAAGGCGCCGAATATATTGGCTCTTCGCATTCGGGCACTCTGATTTCTCTGCGGAGGATTTTCGTATGCCTTATAAAACACATCGAGAAGCGGCACGCCGATTTTATCCGATATACGCCGTGCAAGTTCAAGCGACTGATTATATCCTCTGCGCTTTTGCCGTTTTTCGCTCATAGGGACATAAGTGATATAATCAAATTTAATTCCGCCGTATTCCCTGATAACGGTTTTTGCCATCTCGTCTCCCATACCCTTTGCAAGTTCGGGTCTGGACGAAAACTTAAACCTATGAACTGCCTTTATGATATTTCCTTCATAATAAAACGGAGCGACAATTCTCTCATAATCGGGTGTATTATGTGCATTTTTACAATCACAGCGGCTCTTATCCTTACCGCATTTATCACACGGAGCAGAACCGATACGAGGATTGACACGGCACAAATCACATAAATCATCATCGATTGCAACGACATCACCGCATAAAACACAGCGTCTGGGAAAGAACCAATAAAGCACTCTTTGGACTATCTTATTCAAACCGTAAGACTCCCTGCAATCTGTTCATAAAGAGTATCGCCGATTCCGTCAACCTCTTTTAATTCCTCAACACTGTTAAACGGACCGTGCTCCTCTCGGTATGCAACAATATTCTTCGCCCTAGTATCTCCTATGCCCTTAACCATAGTAAGTTCATCGGCAGTGGCGGTATTGATATTAATCGGGAAAATATGCTCCTGTGTTATATCGAGTGTTTCTGCATTCACCGACTGCGTTGCATCGGTCGGATTAGGTTCGTCATAAACTCTGGGAGATTTTACGGCAACGAAAACCAGTATTGCGCCTATCAAAATAAGTGCAACACTGATTAAAATTAATGTTTGCTTTCTTGCTGACATAATCAACGCTTCTTCTTACTCTTTTGGTAACCGCTACCGCTGCGGCGTCGGTTATTATTCTTACCGTAATTTTGGTTTGAATTATATTTATTACTTTTAGGTCTCGGGTTTTGCTCTCTTACAAGGCAGTTATCGCCGTTTCCGATAAGGTCAAAGCGATGAATTTTTCTGAGCGCCTCTTCAACGAGTGCAAAATTTTTAGGATTATAATACTGAAGAAGTGCTCTTTGAAGTGCCTTATCGTGCGGCGACTTTGCCGAGTAAACCTCCTCCATAGTATATGGGTCGAGACCGGTATAAAACATAGTGGTGGAAATCGTACCGGGAGTGGGATAAAAATCCTGCACCTGCTCGGGGCGAATATGATTTTTCTTCAAAAACAGTGCCAAATCGACAGCGTCATTAAGAGTTGAGCCGGGATGGCTCGACATAAGATAAGGAACCAAATACTGCTCCTTATTCACCTCGTCGGTATACTGAAAATACCGCTTTGAAAATTCTATATATGCCTCTATATGCGGCTTTCCCATCTTATCAAGAACAGCCGCAGAGCAATGCTCGGGTGCAACCTTAAGCTGACCCGACACATGGTACTTTACAAGTTCCTTAAAGAATGTATCGTCTTTATCCTGCAAAAGATAATCATATCTTATACCCGAGCGGATAAATACCTTTTTAACACCCGGAAGAGATCTGACCTCTCTGAGAATATCGAGATATTCCTCATGGTTTGAATATAAATTTGCGCACGGTTTAGGCGCAAGACATTTCTTACCCTTACAGAGTCCGTTCTTCTTTTGAAATTCGCACGAGGGCTGACGGAAATTTGCGGTAGGGCCGCCTATATCATGAATATAACCCTTAAAGTCGGGCATGGCTGTAAGTTTCTTTGCCTCTGCGATAATTGATTTTTTACTTCTTGTAGTTATGTATCTGCCCTGATGAAAAGCGATTGAGCAAAAATTGCACGCACCGAAGCATCCACGGTTATGAGTAATGGAAAACTCAACCTCCTGAATACCGGGAACACCGCCAAACTTTTCATACATAGGGTGGTACGTTCTCATATATGGGAGCGAATAAACCCAATCAAGTTCATCGGTGGTAAGAGGCGGCATAGGCTGATTTTGCACAATCATCTTTTTGCCGTGCTTTTGCTTAATAACCTTGCCTCTGATATGGTCTTGCTCGTCCTGCTGAATACGGGAAGCCTTAGCGTACTCCTTTTTTGAGGAGCAAACATTTTCATATGAGGGGCACTCAACGCCGACATATGGGGTATCCTTTGTATCAACAGCGTAAACCGTACCCTTAACATCGTGAATTGAAGTTATATCCTCGCCTGCGTTCAATCTGTCGGCAATTTCAATCGACTGATTTTCACCCATACCGAATATCAAGAGGTCTGCCCTGCTGTCGAGCAGAATTGAAGGTCTGACCTTATCATCCCAATAATCATAGTGGGCAAAGCGTCGAAGAGACGCCTCGAGTCCACCGATAACAACAGGCGTATCGGGATAAATGTCCTTAACCGCATTCGAGTAAACTATCACCGCTCTGTCGGGTCTTTTTCCGATTACACCGCCTGCGGTATATGCATCGGTTCTGCGTGGTTTTTTTGCCACGGTATAATGAGCGACCATAGAATCTATATTGCCGCTTGAAATAAAGAAAGCAAGTCTCGGCTTTCCGAAGCGCATAAAATCGTCTTTCTTATGCCAGTCGGGCTGACTGATAACGGCAACCTTATATCCCCTTGCCTGTAAGACACGGGTGATAATGGAAGCACCGAACGAGGGATGATCAACATAGGCATCGCCGGAAATATATACTATATCCGGCTGTTCCCAGCCAAGGTCAAGCATTTCTTTTTTTGTTACAGGGAGAAAATTATTCATAATATTCCTCTGAATTATCCTGATTATCTATCACATCGGCGTCTGAGGCAAAGGTCATTTGCTCCGTATTCTCCGATGTAAATTCCTCGGCAGGACCCTGAGCCTGAAGCTGAATCCACTGCTGCTTTGTGATAAGAATTTTTCTCGGTTTTGAGCCGTCCTGCGGAGAAATGATATGCTTTTCCTCCATCTGGTCCATAATCTTAGAGCCTCTGGAATAGCCTACGCCGAGTTTTCTTTGGAGGAATGAAGTTGAAGCCTTGCCTGTTTCAATAACGACATCAACAGCATCGTTAAACAGCGGGTCAAGATTTTCGCCCGATTCGCCGTTATCGGTAAATTTGCTTGAGCCTTTTTCCTGAACTGCTTTATTTTCGATTTCCTTTTGGATTTCCTCGCTGTACTCGCTCTCGCCCTGATTTTTAATAAAGTCGCAAAGTTCCTCTACCTCTTCGTCGCTGATATAACAGCCCTGAACACGAAGCGGTTTATTTGCTCCGATAGGAGAATAGAGCATATCGCCCTGACCGAGCAATTTTTCTGCTCCGCCTGTATCAAGAATGGTACGAGAGTCGATAGCCGATGAAACCGTAAGGGCAATACGCGAGGAGATATTAGCCTTAATAAGACCCGTGATTACATCTACCGAAGGCCTTTGAGTTGCGATAACGAGGTGCATACCTGCCGCACGAGCCATCTGTGCAAGACGGCAAATACTGTCCTCAACCTCTTTGGGAGCAGCCATCATCAAATCGGCAAGCTCATCTATGCAAATAACAATCTTAGGCATCGGGGTCATATCCTCATGCTTTGCGACATAACGGTTATAACCCTCAATATCTCTAACGCCTGTATCGCTGAATTTTTGATAACGGGAGAGCATTTCAGATACTGCCCAACCAAGTGCACCCGAAGCCTTGCGTGGGTCGGTTACTACCGGAACAAGAAGATGCGGTATATTCTCGTATTTTGAAAATTCTACCTTTTTGGGGTCAATCATCAAAAACTTAACCTGATCGGGGGTTGCTCGATAAAGAATTGATACGATGATTGAGTTCATGCAAACCGATTTACCCGAACCGGTGGTACCTGCTATGAGCAAATGCGGCATTTTTGCTATATCGCAGAACACCGTCTTACCTGCGATGTCTTTACCGAGACCGGCAGAAAGGAGCGACTTTTGAGAAGAAAAGTCCACCGAATCGATAACCTCACGCATGGAAACGCTGTTCTTAACGGTATTGGGAATTTCGATACCGACAGCCGCTTTGCCGGGTATAGGCGCTTCTATACGGACGTTTACAGCCGCAAGGTTAAGCGCAATATCGTCGGCAAGATTTGTAATTTTATTAATACGAACGCCCGAAGCGGGTTTAAGTTCATATCGTGTAACGGTAGGTCCTCTTGAAATATCGGTTATTTCAGCCTGTACGCCGAATGATGCAAGAGTATCAACTAAAAGTTCCGCATTCGTTTTCAGTTCGCCTGAAATATCCTTTGCGGATTTATGCTTAACAGCTTTAAGAATATTAACATCGGGAAGTTTATATTCCTTAACAGCCGATTTCATATCCTCATCGGTAACGACAAACTCCCCGACAGGCTCATGCTGCTTTTCCGTTTTAGGTTCAGGAGCCTTTTCGCCTTCACTTGCGTCCTTTACTATTTCGTCAAGTGATTTGATTTCTTCCCTGCGTTTTTTATTTCTGTTGGCGGAAGCATTTATTTCGTCAATCAGTTCGCTGTAATCGTCATTCTTTTCCTGAGCGGGCTGTTCTTTTTTTGACTTTTTCGATTTAGTCTGTTTTTCGTTTTCAGGCTTATCACCGTCAATTTTCGGAGCCTCGTCATCAAGGTAAATGTCGATATTTGCCTTTCTTCTCTCTCGGCGTTCCTCGATATAAGGTGCTGCCTTTTCGACTGCCATTTTAACAGGTTTTGCCGTATTCTTAAAGAACTGATTTACCGTAACTCTTGACAGAAGCATTATATCAACTACCGCAATAAGCAAATCGACTATAATCGCAGGTGCTTTGCCCATAGTGAGAAGAAGCCATCCGAGTGCACCGCCGAAGAGTCCGCCGTTGAAGACGAAAGGAGCCTCTTTGAATTCGGTTTTAACGGTCTCGATAAAATCACCGCCGCCCGAATTTTTTACAACGAAAACGAATGTAGACACCACGAGCACCAAAACAAGAATGCAAATCGATTCGGCAAACATTTTCTTCTCGGTGTTTTTTACGGTAACGAGAGCGGAATAAATCAAGCTGAGTATCGGCAAAAGAATAGCGGCAATCCAGCCGAAGAGTCCGATATAAGCATTATGTACCGTATTCCACACGCCGTCACCCGCAAGCACTGCAATAAAGAAAAACAAAACCGAAACGGTGAAAATAATAACGCTGAACACCCTTGTTTTATTTTCCTTAACAGCGGCGTCTATCTCCCTTTGTTCCTCCTCAAGTTTTTCGAGTTGAGCCTTAGTATAGCGAACCGGTTTTTGAGGAGCAGGCTTTTGAGAGGTATGCTTTTTATTTTTATTTGATTTTGATTTTTTTGTATCAGCCATAATTAACCTACTTTATCTGAAAATCAATTCAAAAATTCCTACAACTAAAACAACTGCGCCAAACGAAACATCGTACCACGCAAAGAATTTAAGTAAATTATTTTTCACCAAATACTTAAGCACTCTGACAAGCACAAACGAAGCGACAATCGCAATAACAACACCAATAATCGCCTGAACGACAGTCATAACGCTTACTGCCGTACAAAGTTCGATTATTCCACGAACGAGGAGCAAAGGCACGCTGAGATAAAGCGTATAATTAAGAGCCTGCTTAGTCTTTACTCCGAAAATTAAAAGAATCGAAAACGCAACACCGACAAAGGATAAACCGGAAAGCGGAGCACACAAAAACGCCGCAATTCCGACAACAACAGCAGGAAGTTGAGTCAGTTCTTTATTATTTGTTTTTATCGTAAGCATCTTAACTGCGGCAAAAAGAAGTCCGCCGGTTATTGCCATAAATATACCTTCATCGAGCAAAGTCTTATTATACTGAGTCGAGCGAAGCACATCGAAAAGAAAGCCTTTTGAGCCACACGGTATCAGCCACAAAAGCAGCGGCACAAGCGAAATGAGCGAGTTATACATAAACTGCCTTGCAGGCTTTTGAGAATTTGCCTTAGCCTCTTTATGAATAACATCCTTAACCGTAAAGAAAAACTCATTAAACATTCTGAGAAAAAGTTTATACATTGCGACCGTAATTCCTACGGCTACGGCAATATGTATAATTCCCGTAAGGGCGGAAGAACCGCCTCCGAAACGGGACGAAAAATCATGAAATACAGAAGAGTGAGCATTTTCACTTATCGGAAGTATTATGCACAGCGCCTGAAACAGCGCCTGAAAAATTGCAGTTACAATTGACACAGTTATGTCCTCCGTGAATATCCGGCACATCAAGGAAATAACCCATACGAATGTAATCGTAAGGATTGGTTGACCGTGGTGCGACAGCAAAATTATTATAAGAATTACTATCTGCCAAAACATCGTCGACAGCGATTATGGTATAAAGCATAAATCATTCCTCTTTTGATATAACTCGGTTAAGATAATCCAGCGCATCGCTCAAGCCGCCGAGTTCGTCAATCAAATTACACTCGACCGCCGCCTCACCATCAAGTACCGTGCCGACATCCATAACCAATTCGCCCGTTTTCATCATAAGCGAGCGAAAGTCCTCTGCCGTGATTTTTGAGTTAGCCTCAACGAAACCTGCAATTCTGTCCTGCATTTTTTCAAAATAAGAAAGCGTCTGCGGCACGCCGAGAACAGTACCGTTCATTCTGACGGGGTGAACGGTCATGGTTGCGGTGGGAACGATAAAACTTCTGTCACAACTCACGGCAAGCGGAACGCCGATACTGTGTCCGCCGCCGAGAACCAAGGAAGCGGTAGGCGTTTTCATAGTGGCAATAAGTTCCGCAATAGCCAGTCCCGCCTCAACATCTCCGCCGACTGTATTAAGGATAATCAAAAGACCCTCTATCTCCCTGCTCTCCTCTATTGCGACAAGTTGCGGAATGACATGCTCATATTTAGTTGTTTTATTTTGACTGGGGAGAATATAATGCCCCTCAATCTGTCCGATAACGGTCAGGCAATGAATATAATGCCCGTCCTTTTTTACGGTAATGGAGCCGTTTTCAAAGGAAGATTCTTCCTCTGCGGCGGCTTTTTCCTTTTCGTTTTCATCAGACATAACAGCACCTCATCACTGTTATGCCCAAAATAATACATTTTATTTTAACATTTTATGATTATTTTTTCAATACTATATTTAATATTATATATTATAAATAAAAGCAAGGACTTGGGGCACACTGCAAAAGGAATAAATGCTTAAAAACCAAAGAAGCAGCGAAATACTGCGTTAAATTTACAGTGAAGGCGTCAGCCTGCCCTGCAAATTATGCCTTGTCCTTCATCTGCTTCTTTGGTTTTTAAGTGCGTGGCAGTTTAAGCAAACTGATTTTGTTCGGTGTGCATTAACAAAATCCTGCCAATACTTGCGTATTAGCAGGATTTTTTAATAGTGCACCGGGCGAAATTCAGAAAGCTTAAACCAATTACTCCTTATGCAGTGTGCCCCTTTAAGTCCTTGCTTAAAATATTATTTGAAGATTATTTTACATCAGTCCTGCTTACGCTTTTTTCTTGCATACAAAATCAAAGCCAAAACTAGAAGCAAAACAATCACGGCACAAACAGTAATGATGATAACATTTTTTGTATTATTCTTACTCTGTGTCTGTGCATTTTCCTCTTGAGCACTGATAACCGAGCCGTCGGCTGACGCACTCTTAGGTGAAGCGTCATTTGAATCCTCGGCATCTTTTGAATCATTTGAGGAATCGGATTTATTGTCTGTATTTTCGCTCTTATCCTTAGAATCGGTTGTCTTTGATTTGTTCTGCCCGGATGCTTTTTTAGACGAAGATTTTGACGATGAGGAAGAATTGCCGTTTTGATTACTTGCAGAAGAATTGCCGCCGGAATTTGACGAGTCCGAATTTGAACCATTGCCTGAGCCGTTATTCTTTGAGTCGTCAAGCATAGATGTATTTGCCTTTGTATAATCCCTTACATACATAACGACAATGTTTTCATTACCGTTCAGTTCCTGAGCGTTCATATACGAATTAACAAATACTCCGTCAACAGAATACATCCAACCCGAATTTGGTCCGTACTGTTTTTCGGACAGGTTATTAATTGACGAAACATAACTGCCGACTGCGCTGAAGTACATATTATTATCGGCAATCATTTTCTTAAACACATCGAAGACGGTAGCACCCTTGGTGAACGAATCAACATTCACTTTTGAAATGAGAGTTTTTCCGTCGAGACCCAGAAGCGAGAATGTTACGGAAATGGGCTTATCGTTTTCGAGCTTAAAGGAGGCAAGTTTTGAGGAGAACAACTGAGCCTTTGTTTCAACGCTCATCTCGGCATAATCATCGGTATAATTGTTTTTGCCGAGCACAAGCAAATATGCACTTACCGGTTGCTTATAAAGTTGCTTAAACTTAGCGAGTGCCTCTTTATCGAAATTCTTTGCATCCTTGAATTTATTATAATACTTTCCGAGTGATTCATCGCTCAAAACGCTGTTTATCTTAACGAAAGTATCGTCATTCGGCGTCTCGTTAAGAATAAGAGTTTCATTTGAAAGTAAGTCTTTATTGCTTGTATGGAAAAGTCTCCAGTCTTCCTGGCTCTCCCAGCCCGGAAGTTCGTCAACCTTAATGCCCGTACCCTGAATATCGGAATGATTGCGTACGAAATCAACGCTTGATTTATCGCTGTTCCAAACGATTTCTCTGTACGGTGAAAGACTGTCAATGACACTGTAAATATCGGAATTATCGCCGAGAAGTCCGCTTGCGTAATTTTCCTTTGCCTTATCCATAAGCGCAAGCTGTGCGTTAATTTCTTCACGTGTAAGGTGCTTAACGGTTACATCGATATTCTTTGTGACATAAAGGTTCGGATTTTCCTTACTTGTCATTCTGACGGTAAGAGTAACCTTTTTATCGGCGGAAGACGATTCGCCGAGCGGTCTGTAAACATAGCCTCTGAACGAGTTTATTTCGATGAGATCGGTATCCGAGCTTGTAACAGAGAATTTATAATTCCAATAATCCCAATATTCGCCGTAATTGATAGCGGAGAGTTCGCTCTTTGTAACGACATTTTTAGGGATAACGAGTTGAATATCGTTATCAACGGCGGAAGTATCAAGTTTTTTCTTGCTTGCCATATCGGTAAGTTTATCGGCAGTATAGCAAGAGAGAACAGCGTTCATCTTATCAAGAGACTGATTGAGTTCGGAGTCGGAAAGAGGAGCAATTGTGACTGTATAAGTTCGAGTAATCGAAACATCGGTTGACGGATTCGTTATAAGTGCGGTAAGAACAACGGTATGCTCCTGCTTATCACGGTAAACCTTTCCGAGATAAGGATTATAAAAAGCGTCAGCCCCGCCCTTTCTTAAGTCATCTGAAATTTCAAGGTGAGACGGGTCACTGCTCTGCCAAGTAACGGTGGCATACTTATACTTTCCGCCGTATCTGTTAAGATTAGACGGAAGAGTGAGGTTCGATGTTACATTATCAAGGGACTCGTTACCGTCCTTAATTACATTTGCGTCGAGCTGCTCTTTTGCGGAAGTCTCAAGCGCAGTCTTTACGCTGTCGGTATTCCACGGAATAAGCAGAGCGTAATTATCCGTTTCGGGATAAGTTACGGTTTTGCCTTCGAATGTAAGGTTGAAAAACACCTTAACCTGCTTGCCCTGAGCAAAACTGTTTTCGTCGGAAAGAAAATTTTACCGTTTGAGGACACAAGGCTTTCATCGTCTGTTGATTTAACAGTTACGGTAATACCGTCAAAGCCTTTATTTTTAAGTACCGTATTAAGTTTTGTAATAACATTGCTGTCAACGCCGTACTTTGGCTGGAGCGATGAAAAATTCCACTCCATAGAATCAAGAACGGCACGCAAATATACATCGGGGTCAATATTTTTTGACCAAACATTGATATTAAATTCCTTTGTTCCGACAGCCTCGCCTCTGGTAATTGTGGAACAAAGGAATTTAATATCA
>OIZH01000216.1_pt1 | contig 12321 bp, 9 predicted proteins | sample 1588511 | NCBI WGS metagenome assembly OIZH01 (sample SAMN03283237) | human gut metagenome | biome: human-associated habitat; material: feces | host: Homo sapiens | place: Peru | collected 2012
GAAGCACTTGCCAAGGTAACCGACCGCCTCATCTACGTAAACGTGTCGGGCAACGCCGTGGCAATGCCTTGGCGAGACAAGGTGGCAGCCATCGTACAGAGCTGGTTCATCGGTTCGGAAGCAGGCAACGCCATCGCCGACGTGCTGACAGGCGACGCCAATCCGAGCGGCAAGCTGCCGTTCACATGGTATGGAAGTCTCAACGACTGTGGCGCTCACGCTCTGAAAACATATCCTGGCACGTGGCGAAACACCGACGACAAGACAGTTGGTTTCGACAAGGTAATCGACGAAGAATATAAGGAAGGCATATATGTGGGCTACCGCTGGACGGAGAAGAAACACATCAAACCGACATTTGCTTTCGGACACGGACTGAGTTACACATCATTCAGCATCAGCGCCCTGCGACAGTCGGCAAAAGAAATGACTCGCGACGGCAAATTGACGTTCACCGTAACCGTCAAGAACACTGGCACGAAGCGTGGCGCAGAGACCGTACAGCTCTACATAAAGGACGTGAAAGCATCGGTAGACCGTCCTGTGAAGGAGCTGAAAGGCTTCAAGAAGGTATGGCTCAACCCCGGCGAACAGCAGGACGTAGACATCACCATCGACAATGCAGCTCTCTCTTTCTACGACGAAACGTCAAGTGCATGGAAATCGGAGAACGGCGTGTTTGAGGCTCTCATAGGAAACGCCTCTGACAACACACCATTAAAAGCACGCTTCACACTTAGATAAAACTGCGTGAGGAGACAGACACGCCGCACAACAAAGCATAATCGTACAAATTCAAAACAAAAAAACATCATTTCACAAGAGGTATGACCACAATAGGCATACCTCTTTTTTTATTTTGCATAGTGTAAAACGACATCGGCAGAACATAACGACTATCGAACAACACAGAATAACAATATATTTTAAGCTCTTAAACGATGAGAAACATGAACTGCTTCTTAAAACGACGGTCATGATTAACGTCAATGTCTCTGTTAATTATACTCAACACTTTCAACTTTTCGGAAGAAAGTGTTGAGTATGCTTCACACTTTTATTATTTTTGCAAGAAAAGTAAACACAAGAAATCTATATAATTATATAATAATGATAGAAAGCATCATAGTAGCAATAGTGGCAGCCATCATCATCGGCGTGGTGGCGTATTCTTACAGCAAGAGAATAGCAGACCTTAAGGATGTGCACAACAAGCAAATCGCTGAACTGAAAGAGGCGCACGAGAAGCAGATTGCTGAACTGAAAGAGGCGCAGACAGCACAGCTCGAACAGCTGAAGGCGGCGCAGACGGCGCAACTCGAGCAGGTGAAGGAGGGTCAACAGAAGCAGATAGAGGCACTCAGAGAGATGAACCGCGAGCAGGTGGAGAGTCAGATGAAGCTCATACGTGAGCAGATGCAGACCACGTCGGAGGAGATTCTGAAGCGACGTCAGGATGAGCTGGGCGAGCGCAACAAGGAGCAGGTGTCGAAGATAATCGACCCGCTCACACAAAGCCTGAAGAGCATGCGCGAGGCGTTCGACAAATCGAAGGAACAGCAGAACGAAGCGCTCACGCGTCTCGATGCTACGATAAAGGTGAACATGGAGAAGAGCGCGGCGCTGGGCGAGACTGCCGACCGGCTGACACGTGCGCTCACCGGAGAGGTGAAGGTGCAGGGCAACTTCGGCGAGCTGAAGCTGAAGCAGCTGCTCGAAGACCTTGAGCTGAAGGAGGGCGAGCAGTTTGACACGCAGGAGACGCTGCGCGACAAGGCGGGCAAGCAGGCGAAGGGAGACGACGGACGCGGACTCATACCCGACTTCATACTACACTTCCCGAACAACCGCCACGTGGTGGTCGACTCGAAGATGTCGCTCACCGACTACGAGCGCTACATGAACGCTGAGGACGGCACGCCCGAGAAGTCGGAATATCTGAAGGCACACATAGCAAGCGTGCGTGCTCAGGTGAAGCGACTGGCGCGCAAGGAGTATACGAAGTATCTGCCCGAGGGCTACAACCGCCTCAACTTCGCCATCATGTACGTGCCTATAGAAGGCGCATTGAATCTTGCGCTGCTCAACGACAGCACGCTATGGCGCGAGGCTTACGACGAAGGCGTCATGATTCTCGGTCCGCAGACCATGTACATGAACCTTCGCGTGCTGGAGATGATGTGGACGCAGGTGCGCCAGCTGAAGAACCAGCAGGCGATGATAGACGCAGCGAACATCGTCGTGGAGCGTGTGCAGGACTTCGGCATGCGCTTCATCGACGTAGAGACGAGCATGAACAGCACGGTGGAGAAGATGGCTAAGCTGAAGGTGTCGACGGCGGAAAGCGGCAGAAGCATCATCACCGCAGCAAAGAGTCTGCTGAAGGCTGGAGCGAAGGAAAACAAGAAGAAGAAGTCGCTCGATGAAATGGACAGCACGGTGTTCATCGAAAGCGACGAATAAAAAAAGTCCTCGAAAAATTTTTCGAGGACTTTTTTATATATTAGAGTGCGTCGATCACGCTGCAGATATCGCCGAAGATGCGTGGCAACTCGCCGAGTCCGTTGATGTGGTGGTGAATACCTTCGCCCTTGTACCACTCGATAAGCGGAGCTGTCTGGTTGTGATAAACGTCGAGGCGCTTCTTAATAGTCTCAGCGTTGTCGTCAGAGCGTCCGCTCTCCTGACCGCGCTTGATAAGACGAGTCATCAGCTCGTCCTCCGGAACATCGAGCTCAATCATGGCAGCCACCTTGTGTCCGCGCTCTGCGAGCATCTTCTTCAGAGCCTCAGCCTGCGGGATTGTGCGCGGGAAGCCGTCGAAGATTACGCCCTTGTGCTCCTTGCCGAAGCTGTCATACACACTTGCGAGGATGTTTACCATCAACTCGTCTGGGATGAGCTGTCCGTTGTCGATAAAACCCTTGGCAGTCTTGCCAAGTTCTGTTCCGTTCTTGATCTCGTTGCGAAGAACGTCGCCTGTAGAGATGTGGTTGAAACCATACTTCTCAATCATCAGGTCGCTCTGAGTGCCCTTGCCTGAACCAGGAGCACCGAAAATTACGATGTTTTTCATCTGAATTCTTTATTATGTAATGTTATTGTTTACTCCTACTCCACCACGGTATAGATATCGCGCAGGTTGCGTCCCTGCTGGTCGTAGTCGAGTCCGTAGCCGAGGATGAAGTCGTTGGGTATCTCGATGGCTACATACTCTGTGTCGAGAGGCACCTTCAGACACTCCGGCTTGAGCAGCAGAGTACAGATGTGCACCGACTCCGGCTCCTTCTCCTTGAGTTGCTCGAGCAGAGTCTGCATAGTGAGTCCCGACTCGATGATGTCCTCAACGATGATCACGGTGCGGCCCTTGATATCATCGTTCAAACCGATGAGCTGCTTCACCTTTCCGGTAGACGCAGTGCCCTCGTACGACGACATCTTGACGAACGAAATCTCGCACGGCACGTTGATCATACGCATGAGGTCGGCAGCGAACACGAACGATCCGTTGAGCATGGCGAGCAACAACGGGTTCTTGCCTGCCATGTCCTTGTTGATACGATCGGCTACGACCTTTACTTTTTGAAGAATCTCAGCTTCGGGGATTGACACCTTGAAGGTCTTGTCCTTTATTTTTATCACGCTCATAGGGTACAATATTTATAATTAGGTGCAAAGTTACTGAAAGTCTTGCACATAAAAAAACTGCTTGCAGATTTTTTTTGTCGAGACGCATCGTTAAGTGTCAGAAAGTTAGTGCAAGTAGCTTAGCTATGACAAAAATTTGCGAGCATATTTTGTATTGTCTTCGGTTTGCAGTAACTTTGCACACATGAAACAAAATCAAGCATCTTTGAGCAGCAAGCAGTATGCTGTGCCGTTCATCCTCATCACCTCACTCTTCTTCATGTGGGGCTTTGCACGCGCCATCCTCGACGTGCTCAACAAGCATTTCCAGAATGCGCTCGACATCAGCATCACACAGTCGGCACTGATTCAGGTGACCACTTATCTCGGCTACTTCCTCATGGCGATACCCGCCGGTCTGTTCATCAACCGTCAGGGCTACCGCCGCGGCGTGGTAAGCGGACTCCTGCTGTTCGGCTTAGGCTCGCTGGCGTTCATCCCCTGCTCAATGCTGGGCACGTTCTACGCCTATCTCGTGGCGCTGTTCATCATCGGTTGCGGACTTGTGTTCCTCGAGACCTCAGCCAATCCGTACGTAACGGAGCTTGGTCCGAAGGAGACAGCCACGTCGCGCCTTAACTTCTCGCAGTCGTTCAACGGCGTAGGCTCTATGTTCGCCACTCTCGTCGTGGGCAGCTTCCTCTTCCAGGGCGCCGACGGCAGCGCAGGCGGCGACGCCGTGATACCTTACACCATAATGGGCGCGTTCGTGCTACTCATAGCCGTGGTTTTCGCACGAGTGAAACTGCCAGAGATAGTTCACGACAACGACAACGACACAAAGCAGGGCGCACACAACCTGAAGATGCTCTTCCGCAACCGCTGGTTCGTGTTCGGACTGCTCGCGCTACTCGCATACGAGGTGGCGGAGATTTCGATAAACTCCTACTTCATCAACTTCGTGACAGGTCAGGGCTGGATGAAGGCAGCCACGGGCTCTACGATACTCACCATCGGTCTGGGCGTGTTCATGCTGGCGCGCTTTATCGGTGCGGCTGTGATGAGCAACATTGCGGCAGAGAAGTATCTCGCCGTATGCGCTCTCGGCACCGTTATCTGCATCGCCGTTCTGCTGCTCGACTTCGGTCGCGACGTGTCTGTTCTGGCGCTCATAGCCAACTATTTCTTCGAGGCTATCATGTTCCCGACCATCTTTGCCCTAACGCTGCGCGGACTCGGCGGACTCACCAAGAGCGCTTCGTCGATACTGATGATGACACCGGTAGGCGGCTGCGGTTTCCTTCTGATGGGTATCATCGCCGACTCTACAGACAACTTCACGCTGCCGTTCTTCATACCGCTCGCAGGCTTCGCCTTCGTGCTCGTATACGCTCTGCGCTATACCATGAAGCGTGCGGCTTAAGACATTCTGCAACTTGTCAGCTTGCCATTGATTCAAGCTGACAAGTTGCTACTATTTCGCCCCCAAACTCATAAAAACTTCATTTATATACAGCCGTACCTGCAAAAACTTGGTGCAGGTATGCCTTATTCTGCGATATTTTCCGTAACTTTGCAAGTTGTCAATCTATTGATTGATTGATAGTTGTCCTTTTTATTCATCTATAAAGCATAAATACAGACAATGGCAGAATCTAATTTCGTAGACTATGTAAAGATATATTGTCGCTCAGGCAAGGGCGGCAGAGGCTCTATGCACCTCCGTCACGTGAAGTATAACCCCAACGGCGGACCCGACGGCGGCGACGGCGGACACGGCGGCAGCATCTACCTGCGCGGCAACCACAACTACTGGACGCTGCTCCACCTTAAGTTCCAGCGCCACGTCTTCGCCGAGCACGGAGGCAACGGCGGTCGCGACAAGTGTCACGGCAAGGACGGCCAGGACATATACATCGACGTGCCGTGCGGAACGGTGGTATACGACGCCGAGACGGGCAAGTACGTATGCGACGTGATGCACGACGGACAGGAAGTGCTGCTGCTCAAGGGCGGCAGAGGCGGACTCGGCAACTTCCAGTTCCGCTCAGCTACAAACCAGTGTCCGCGCTATGCTCAGCCGGGCGAACCGATGGAGGAGATGACCATCATCCTCGAGCTGAAGCTGCTCGCTGACGTGGGTCTTGTGGGCCTTCCGAACGCAGGCAAGTCGACACTGCTCTCAGCCGTGTCGAGCGCACGCCCGAAGATAGCCAACTACCCGTTCACCACGCTCGAACCGTCGCTCGGCATCGTCGACTACCGCGACCACAAGTCGTTCGTGATGGCAGACATCCCGGGAATCATCGAGGGAGCAAGCGAAGGCAAGGGACTCGGCCTGCGCTTCCTGCGCCACATCGAGCGCAACTCGCTGCTGCTCTTCATGGTGCCGGGCGACACCGACGACATCAAGCGCGAGTACGAACTGCTGAAGAACGAGCTTGAGAAGTTCAACCCCGAAATGCTCGACAAGCACCGCGTATTGGCCGTGACGAAGTGCGACCTGCTCGACGACGAACTCATGGACATGCTGCGCGAGACGCTGCCCGACGACCTCCCCGTAGTGTTCATCTCCTCCGTAACCGGACTCGGCATCCAGGAACTGAAGGACACGCTGTGGCAGGAGCTCAACTCGGAGAGCAACAAGCTGCAGAACATCACAGCCGAGGACACACTCGTACACCGCGACAAGGACATGACACGCTTCATGGCAGAAATGAAGGCGGAGGGCGAGGACGATATTATCTACATCGACGACGACGACATCGAGGACGTTGACGACGTGGAAGACCTCGACGACTTTGAATACGAAGAGGAGGCAGACAATGAGTAACACCGCGCTGCGCCTTACATATTATAATATAGCCGACGGCGTGTGCGCTTTCTCAACCACACGCCACGGCGGAACCAGCGAGGGCAACCACGCCTCGCTGAACATTAACCCCTACTGCGGCGACAAGCCCGAGCACGTGGCTGCCAACCGCGCACTGCTGGCTGAGGAGCTGGGCGTAGACGCCGACCGCATCATACTGCCCCACCAGACACACGGCACCGAGACACGCATCATAGGCAAGGAGTTCTGCACCCTGCCCGAGCAGATACGCCAGATGCTGCTCGAAGGCGTCGACGCCCTGCTCACCGACGTAAAGGGCGTGTGCATCGGAGTGTCGACAGCCGACTGCATACCCGTACTGCTCTACGACGAGGAGCACCACGCCGCAGCAGCCGTTCACGCCGGATGGCGCGGTACGCTGGCACGCATCGTGGGCAAGGCGATAGCCGACATGAGCATCGCCTACAAGACCGACCCGAAGAAGCTGAAAGCCGTTATCGGACCGGGCATATCCAGGAAGAACTTCGAAGTGGGCGACGAGGTGTACGCCGCTTTCGAAGAGGCAGCCTTCGACATGCCTACGCTCGCACAGCAGGAGATAAAGCGCAACCCCGACGCCGCAGACCCGTCGAAGCTGTTCGAGAAGAAATGGCACATCGACCTGAAACTCGCCAACCGTCAGCTGCTCGAGCACGCCGGCGTGGCTGATGAGAATATCCTCGAAAGCGACGTCTGCACATACGACAGCGTAGACGAATACTTCTCGGCACGACGCCTCGGCACCGAGTCGGGACGCATCTATTCGGGCATCATCCTGTAAACCAAAACAACAATAATGCGAATAAAGAAACTACTATTAGCCATAGCCACACTCACCCTCGTGTCGGCAACACCCGTAAAGCATCAGTTCACTGCTGCCGAACAGCAGCAGATCAGCATATCAACACCCGGACTCTTCAACCGCTCCGATGCGTTCAGCATCGACCTCGGTCTGCTCAAACCCAACGAATACTCGTTCCCGCTGCCCGTGGGCAAAGCCACGATGCGCAAGAACGACGTAGTGCAGATAGACACCAAGGACGGCGACAACGTGAAGGCGATGTTCGACGGAACGGTGCGCCTCTCGCGCAAACACCAGGACATGGGCTACGTGATAGTGATACGCCACCGCAACGGACTGGAGACCGTATACGCCAACAACGCCGAGAACATGGTTGAGGTGGGACAGCACGTACGCGCCGGACAGACCATCGCCATCGTCGGACACCGCGACGGCAAGTTCTACTGCGACTTCTCTATCATGATCGACGGCAAGCGCATCAACCCCGCCGCCGTGTTCAGCATAAACAGCCACCGACTGCACCGCCACACACTGCTCTGCGAGAAGCACAGCTCGTACATCAACGTGTCGACCGTGGGCGAGAAGGTAGACCTCGACGAGAACCCCAACTTCACAACCGAGGACGTGTTCGAGAAGAAGCAGACCTACAAGTGGAACCTCGAGAAGATGAAGAAAGGCAGCTGGGCGTATCCGTTGCCCGGAGCCAAGGTGATAAGCCCCTACGGAGGCAAGCGCCGACACAGCGGCGTAGACCTAAAGACGAAGCCGAACGACGAGATAGTGGCAGCATTCGACGGCGTGGTGACACGCTCCAACTCTCACTACGGCTACGGACTCTGCATCGTCGTCAAGCACGCCAACGGACTGGAGACACTCTACTCGCACCAGTCGAAAAACCTCGTGAAGGTGGGCGACAAGGTGAAAGCCGGTCAGGTGATAGGTCTCACCGGACGCACCGGACGCGCCACAACCGAACATCTCCACTTCGAAACCGTGTTCAAAGGACGCCGATTCAACCCGAATCTCATCTTCGACCATAACTCGCGACAGCTGCAGAAGTCGACGCTCACGCTCACCAAGAACGGCGGCATCACCTCGAAACGCAACTAAAAAGCGCCGATTTTAGTTACAGAACGTTAAAAACAAGCATTTTTCGACCAAAACCGAAAAAATCTCCGCAAAACATTTTGCGGTTACAGAAAAATGCTATAACTTTGCACTCGCTTTCAAGAACAAAGCAATTGCAAAGCAAGGGCGTTTAGCTCAGCTGGTTTAGAGCATCTGCCTTACAAGCAGAGGGTCGGCGGTTCGAATCCGTCAACGCCCACATAAAGCGAACAAGTTTTCAACTTGTTCGCTTTTTTTGTATATATACAAAAATCGTATACACGCGAAAACAAAATCACATAATTTCACATAAAAACCACACACAAATAAAAACTTATTTGTAATTTTGCATCCGTAATTACACATAATTATATATAATAGCCAATTATGAAACTTGATTTGCTGACAGCCATCTCGCCGATTGACGGCCGTTATCGTGGCAAGACCGAGCGCCTTGCCGACTACTTCTCAGAGTATGCACTGATACGCTACCGCGTACGTGTGGAAATCGAATACTTCATCACGCTTTGTGAGTTGCCATTGCCGCAGCTCGCTTCGTTCGACCATCAGCTCTTCGACCAGCTGCGCGACATCTACCGCAACTTCGGCGAAGAGGAAGCACAGCGCGTGAAGGACATCGAGAAAGTAACTAACCACGACGTGAAGGCTGTGGAATACTTCATAAAAGAGGAGTTCGACCGCATCGGCGGACTCGACGCTTACAAGGAGTTCATCCACTTCGGCCTCACTTCGCAGGACATCAACAACACATCTGTTCCCCTCTCTATCAAGGAGGCGCTCGAGCAGTTCTACTACCCGCTCTGCGAGGAGCTCATCGCACAGCTTCGCCAGTATGCAGAGGAGTGGGCAGCAGTGCCTATGCTCGCAAAGACACACGGACAGCCCGCTTCGCCTACACGTTTAGGCAAGGAGGTGATGGTGTTCGTATACCGTCTTGAGGAGCAGCTGCGCCAGCTGAAGGAGTGTCGCCTCACCGCTAAGTTCGGCGGTGCTACCGGCAACTACAACGCTCACCACGTAGCCTATCCCGAGTACGACTGGAAGGCGTTCGGCAACCGCTTCGTGAGCGAGAAGCTCGGACTGGAGCGCGAGCAGTTCACTACACAGATCTCCAACTACGACTGCCTCGGTTCTGTGTTCGACGCAATGCGCCGCATCAACACAATCATCATCGACCTCGACCGCGACTTCTGGATGTACATCTCAATGGAGTACTTCAAGCAGAAGATCAAGGCAGGCGAAGTTGGCTCATCGGCAATGCCGCACAAGGTGAACCCCATCGACTTCGAGAACTCTGAGGGCAACCTCGGCATGGCTAACGCCGTTCTGCAGTTCCTCGCACAGAAACTCCCCGTGAGCCGTCTGCAGCGCGACCTCACCGACTCTACCGTTCTGCGCAACGTAGGCGTACCGTTCGGCCACGGCGTAATCGCTATCGAGAGCACACTCAAGGGTCTGCGCAAGCTCATCCTCAACGAGGATAAGCTCAAGGAAGACCTCAACAACACATGGGCAGTAGTGGCAGAAGCCATCCAGACCATCCTCCGTCGTGAGGCATACCCGCATCCGTACGAGGCTCTGAAGGCGCTCACACGCACCAACAAGCACATGACCGAGGAGACCATCCACGAGTTCATCCAGACTCTCAACGTGAGCGACGCTGTGAAGGCGGAACTGATGGCTATCACGCCGATGAACTACACTGGCATCTAAGCAAGATACAACAAGATATAATTAGACATTAGCCGTGAGGCTATATACATAAACAATAAAACCAAATAAGCAATTATGGATTCAGAAAACGTAAAGAATCAGGAACAGAACACAGCGGATCAGACTACTGGCAATAGCGAGAGCTACGGCCGTGCCGCAGGAAACTATCAGAAAGAGTATCGCAGCGTGACGGGACGTCGCCCGCGTATTCACACACAGCACTCGGCTTCGGCTTCAACACAGAGCGAGGACGGCGGCTTCCGTCCGGAAGGCTTCGGATCTGGCCTCGGCGCTCAGCAGCAGGGTGGCTACCAGCCACGTCAGGGCGGCTACCAGCAGCGCGGTGGCTACCAGCAGCGCGGTGGCTATCAGCCACGTCAGCAGGGCGGCTATCGTCCGCGCTACAATCAGGATGGCGAGCAGCAGCAGGGCGGCTACCAGCCACGCCAGCAGGGCGGCTATCGTCCGCGCTACAACCAGGACGGCGAGCAGCAGCAGGGCGGCTACCAGCCACGTCAGCAGGGCGGCTATCGTCCGCGCTACAACCAGGACGGCGAGCAGCAGCAGGGTGGCTATCAGCCACGTCAGCAGGGCGGCTACCAGCAGCGCGGCGGCTACGGACAGCGACAGCAGGGCGGCTATCAGCAGCGCGGCGGCTACGGACAGCAGGGCGGCTACCAGCAGCGCGGCGGCTACAACCGCGGCGGCTACGGACAGCAGGGCGGCTACAATCAGGGTGGCTACCAGCAGCGTCAGCGCACACCGGGCTACGACCCCAACGCAAAGTATAGCATGAAAAAGCGCATTGAGTACAAGGAGGAGAACTACGATCCGAACGAACCGCTTCGTCTGAACAAGTTCCTCGCCAACGCAGGTATCTGCTCGCGCCGTGAGGCTGACGAGTTCATCCAGGCAGGCGTGGTTACTGTGAACGGAGAGGTAGTGACCGAGCTCGGCACCAAGATCAAGCGCACAGACGAGATAAAATTCCACGACCAGCCCGTAACACTCGAGAAGAAGGTGTACGTGCTGCTCAACAAACCGAAGGACTGCGTGACAACAAGCGACGACCCGCAGCAGCGTAAGACCGTGATGGACCTCGTGAAGAACGTGTGCCCGGAGCGCATCTACCCGGTAGGACGCCTCGACCGCAACACAACCGGCGTGCTCCTGCTCACCAACGACGGCGACCTCGCTTCCAAGCTCACACACCCGAAGTTCCTGAAGAAGAAGGTATACCACGTATACCTCGACAAGAACGTAACGGCTCACGACATGCAGCAGATTGCTCAGGGCATCGAGCTGGAGGACGGCGAGATACATGCAGACGCTATCGAGTACGCAAGCGACACAGACAAGAGCCAGGTAGGCATCGAGATCCACAGCGGCAAGAACCGCATCGTACGCCGCATCTTCGAGCACCTCGGCTACCGCGTCGTTAAGCTCGACCGCGTGCAGTTCGCAGGACTCACCAAGAAGAACCTCCGCCGCGGCGACTGGCGTTTCCTCACAGAGAAGGAAGTGGAGATGCTGCGCATGGGAGCATTCGAGTAAAACATAAACAGGTTGAAGTGGTGAGGTGTTGAGATGGTGTACACAACATCCCACCATGTCAACCCTTTTAACTTAAACAATATAATGGAAAGAACAAAAGTTATTGACGCTCTCCGTAGCACCGACTTCGGAAGCCAAATCAACGTAAAGGGTTGGGTGCGCACTCACCGCAGTTCGAAGGCTGTCGACTTTATCGCGCTCAACGACGGTTCTACAATCAAGAACATACAGATCGTGGTAGACCCCACCAAGTTCGACGCCGAGATGCTGAAGCAGATCACCACCGGTGCCTGCATCAGCGCAGTAGGTACGCTCGTAGAGAGCCAGGGTGCGGGTCAGACATCTGAGATACAGTGCGAGAGCCTCGAAGTGTACGGTCTCTGCGGCAGCGACTACCCGATGCAGAAGAAGGGACAGTCGTTCGAATACATGCGTCAGTACGCTCACCTGCGTCTGCGCACCAACACATTCGGTGCAGTGATGCGCATACGCCACAACATGGCGATGGCTATCCACACCTACTTCCACGAGCACGGCTACTTCTACTTCAACACTCCGCTCATCACCGCAAGCGACTGCGAGGGTGCAGGTCAGATGTTCCAGGTAACAACCAAGAACCTCTACA
>OIZH01000217.1_pt1 | contig 12285 bp, 5 predicted proteins | sample 1588511 | NCBI WGS metagenome assembly OIZH01 (sample SAMN03283237) | human gut metagenome | biome: human-associated habitat; material: feces | host: Homo sapiens | place: Peru | collected 2012
ACCGTTTCGATAAAAACAATCGGTCTGTTTACATTGATGACTATGTGCGGACTTTTCATTCCTGCTGAGGATTTCAGCAGAGTTTCCGTTTTTGACAGAGTGCTTGCAGATATAGGCGACGAGCAGAGTATTCAGCAGAATTTGTCTACTTTCTCGTCTCATATGACAAATGTTGCACATATTCTCTCTGTTGCGGATGATTCATCCCTTGTGCTTATAGACGAACTTGGAGCGGGTACCGACCCAACCGAGGGTGCGGCACTTGCCGTTTCCATAATAGAGGCACTCAGAAGTAAAGGTGCTAAGATTGCCGCAACTACTCACTATGCCGAACTGAAGGCATATGCTCTCGATACGGACGGCGTAATTAACGGATGCTGTGAATTTGATGTAGATACTCTTTCTCCTACATACAGACTTCTTATAGGCGTACCCGGTCGCTCAAATGCGTTTGCCATCTCACTTCGTATCGGAATCGACGAGGCGGTTGTAAATCATGCACGGGAGATTGTCTCAAGCGAAAACAGAGATTTTGAGGCGATACTCGATAAACTCGAAAACGCAAGACTTGAACTCGAGGAAGAAAAGAAAAAAGCTCAAAAACTTACCGAAAAGGCAAACCGCTTTGCCGCAAAGGCGCAGAGCGAAAAGGATAAAATAAATACACTCAAAGAGCGAGAACTTGATAAGGCTAAACAGGAAGCCGAACGGTTGATTAATCAGGCGAGACGCCAATCGTCGGAATTTCTTATGGAACTCGAAAAACTCAAAAAAGAAAGCAATTCGCAAAATGCCGCCGAAATCGCAAGAAAAACAAGGCGTGCCGTTAAGAGTCGAATGGGCGAGATGGATGACCTTGTAAATCCACAGGAACTGCTCGATAATTGGGATGAGGATTATAAACTCCCCAGAGCCGTTGTGCCAGGCGACAGCGTTATCATTCGTGGTATCGGCGAGGGTGAGGTCTTGGAGGTTAAAAACGATAATGTTCTCGTTAAGTCGGGAATGTTTAAGACAAGGGTTAAGATGTCCGACCTTGTTTTGACCGAAAAGAAAAAGAAACAGATAAAGCCGCAAAGAACCCTTTATCGCACCACCTCCAGAGCCAACGCCGATGTAAAGACCGAAATTGATTTAAGAGGACAGACAGCCGATGAGGCAATCGGAAATCTCGGACTTTTCATAGATAAATGCGTCCTTAACGGAATAGGCGAAATACGCATTATTCACGGCAAGGGCACAGGGGTCCTGCGCTCGGCTGTAAACGAAGAATTAAAGCATCATCCGAATATCCTCGAATATCGCCTGGGAAAATACGGCGAGGGCGAGAACGGAGTTACCATAGCAAAGCTGAAATAAGGAGACCCTTTTATGAAATTTAATCTTAAAAACGATAATTATTCCGACTTTGGGATTTATAAGAAAAATGTTCTTTTTCCCCGTTCGTATTTCATTTCGTTTTCCACTCCCGAGGAAATGGCAAAAACAGATATAAGAACGCAGCGGTATAATTCTTCGGCAGTCGATGTGCTGTCGGGCGAATGGGATTTTGTGTATTACGAAAAAGAGAGCCTTTTTACGCTGTCGGTGTGGCAGCACACAGGTTACGAAAAACCGTATTATGTAAATTCACGCTATCAGTTTAAGCCTAATCCGCCCGAGATTCCCGTTGACTGTCCTGTCGGCGTTTATCACAGAACTTTTGTGAGAGATGAGAATTACAGTAATTTCGTTCTCTCTTTTCTCGGCGTTGCGGGCGGACTCGATGTCTTTATTAACGGTAAGTTCGTAGGTTACAGCGAGGGCAGTCATAACACTGCCGAATTTGAGGTCGATGAATTTCTTTGCGAGGGCGAAAATCATCTTGTTGTCGTAAATCATAAGTTTACCAACGGAACATATCTTGAATGTCAGGATATGTTTAGGGATAACGGTATTTTCAGGGATGTTCTTTTGCATAAATATACCAAGAACAGCATTTATGATTTTGAGGCAAAGACCGATTTTAACAGCGATTTTACATACAATCTTTTAATCAATCCGTCGCTGAAACTCGTTGATGAATGCGAATTTAATGCCGCACTTTTCGGTGATGACGGAATTATCGCCTCAAAGTCGGTTAATGTAAACAGCGAAGAAATTTCCTCAATCTGCTTTGAAAATCTTAAAGTTGACGAGTGGTCCGCCGAGAACCCAAAACTTTATACTCTCGTGCTGTCACTCTCTCTGGAGGGTAATGTGATTCAACTTATTCGCCATAATGTCGGCTTTAAGCATATCAGAATAACAGGCAATGTTTTTACTTTTAATAATAAAAATATTAAACTTCTCGGAGTAAATCATCACGACACAAATCCCAAAACCGGATATGCTATGACCGTTGAGGATATGGAAAAGGATGTTTCGATTTTTAAGCAGTATAATGTAAACTGCGTTCGTACTTCTCATTATCCTCCCGACCCGACTTTCCTAGACTTGTGCGATGAATACGGCGTTTATGTGATTGACGAGGCTGATATAGAAACTCACGGCTGCGAGGTTGAAATGCATAAGCCGGGCGCCTGCTCACATAATGAGTTGTGGCAGCCCAGATATTGGGACAGGGTTCTTCGTATGTTTGAGCGTGATAAGAACCATCCCTCAATTACCATGTGGTCTCTCGGTAATGAGGCTCACGGCTATCTTAATCAGGACTTTTGCTATAACGAACTAAAGCGTCGCAGTGATATTCCGATTCATTATGAGGGCGTTTGCAGAACAAAACGCTGGGCTTATGATGTTGTGTCCCAGATGTATCCGTGGCATTCGCTTGTGAGAAAGGTTGCAAAGGGCTCGGGTCTGACAAAGAAGTTTTATACAAAACCGTATTTTATGTGCGAGTATGCTCACGCTATGGGATTCGGAGCAGGTGAACTTGAGGAATATGTTAAGTATATTCTTGAGGCGGATAATATCCTCGGCGGCTGTATTTGGGAATTTGCCGACCATGCCGTTTATCACGAAGACGGAGCGTATAAGTACACCTACGGCGGCGACCACGGCGAAGCAAAGCACGATGGTAATTTCTGCGTTGACGGCTTGTTTTTCCCCGACAGAACGCCGCATTCGGGCGCACTGCAAATGAAAAATTGCTATCGCCCCGTAAGAGCAAAAGCTCTGGGCGACGATACATATGAATTTTATAACTATAATTGCTTTACAAATGCTCGCTTTAAGGTTGAATGGTCGTATCTTGTTGACGGCGTTTGCGACCAGTGCGGAGAGTTTGAACTCGATATAGAGCCGCATTTCAGACAGTGCGTTAATCTCTCTTTTCAGCATAAGTCAGGCGACCAGGCGCTCACGTTTACTTATTTTAAGGACGGCGAAGAAATTGCTTCGGAGCAGTTCGTTGACTTTTGTGATGAACATAATGTCTCTGCCGACGCACCTGACGAGCCTTGCAGAGTCACAACTTCACAGGACAAGGTAATCGTTCATTTTGATGACGGCGAATTTATCTTTGATACAAAATCGGGCAGGGCAGTAAGTTATATCAAAAACGGCAAGCAGTATATCAACACGGCTCCATTCGGCGACGGTTTGGGCTTTGGTCTCAGCGTTTACAGGGCACCGATTGATAATGATATGTATTTCAATAGAATTTATACTAAACTTGGACTTGATACCGAAGCTCTCTATCCGATTAAGACCGTGCCTGCCGAAAAGGCTTATAAAATTTTAGATAACAAGGTTGTGATTTCTTATAGTTATAGGCTCAATACTGTGATTAAAGCCGATATTACATATTCGGTTTATAAAAACGGCTCGCTGGAGATTGAGGCTGAATGTACTCACTCTAAAAACTTTATTTTTGCTCCACGCTTTGGACTCACTCTTGAAATGCCTAAGGCGTTTGATGAGGTTGAGTATTACGGTTTAGGCGATAAGCCGAATCTCAGCGATTATAAAGAACACGCCATTCTCGGAATTTATAAATCCAAGGTGGCGGATATGCACGAGGCGTATATTAAACCACAGGAATCGTCTATGCGAAGCGACACCCTTTGGGCAAGCGTTACAAATGCAGAGGGCGAGGGATTACGCTTTACTTGTCTTAACGGCAGAATGGTGTTCTCGGCAGACCATTATTCTTCACGCCAGTGTGCTAAAGCAAGACATAACGAGGAACTTCAGGAGTGTAATACTACTTATCTTCATTTTGATTCGTATATGCTCGGAGCAGGCTCAAATGCTTGCGGACCGGTTCCGTCAAAGTCTAATAAACGCTCAACACTTAAAGGCGAGCATATCAGACTTCTTGTAGAATTCGTATAATAAAAAAATCTGTGGTATTTTTCATATCACAGATTTTTTACGCCTTATTTACGCCTGAATTTTTGTTTTTGCATAATAAATCCCTGCCGCCAAACGGTGACAGGGATTTTATAATTATGCCATAATCTTTTTGTAGAGTTCCTTGAGGTCATCTACATTAGTATCTCTCGGGTTGCCCGGACGGCAAGCGTCTGCGTAAGCGTCGGCAGCGAGAACGTCCAAATCTTCTTCTCTGACTTTTTCGTTTACGGCAGGAATTCCTACATCTGCAGAAAGTTTCTTAACTGCGTCTATTGCAGCCTTTCTGTATTCTTCCTGAGTCATATCGTCAACGCCATCAACGCCCATGGCTCTTGCGATTTCTCTGTATTTCTCGCCTGTGCATTCCTGATTGTATTCCATAACGATAGGAAGCATCATAGCGCATGCAACACCGTGTGGTGTGTCATAGTGAGCACCGAGAGTGTGAGCGATGGAGTGAGCAATACCCAGACCTACATTTGAGAATCCCATACCTGCAATGTACTGAGCGAGTGCCATACCCTCTCTGTCTTCCGGCTTGTTTTCAACCGCACCACGAAGATGCTTTGAAATAAGTTTGATAGCCTCAAGATGGAACATATCGCTCATTTCCCAAGCACCGAGCGTTGTGTAGCCCTCGATAGCGTGAGTAAGAGCGTCCATACCTGTTGAAGCGGTAAGTCCCTTTGGCATTGATGACATCATATCGGGGTCGATTACTGCATATTCGGGAATATCGTTTTCGTCAACGCAAACGAATTTTCTTTCCTTTTGAACATCGGTGATTACATAGTTGATTGTAACTTCTGCGGCAGTACCTGCTGTTGTCGGTACAGCGATGGTGGATACTGCATGATTTTTTGTAGGAGCAACGCCCTCAAGCGAACGAACGTCTGCAAATTCGGGGTTAGCAATGATGATACCGATAGCCTTAGCCGTATCCATCGACGAGCCGCCGCCGATAGCGATAATGGAATCTGCGCCGCAAGCCTTAAATGCCTCAACGCCGTCTGTTACATTTTCTATGGTCGGATTTGGCTTAATGCCCGAGTATACCGTGTACGGAATTTCAGCCTTGTCAAGAAGATCTGTAACTTTTGATGTTACATTAAATTTGATAAGGTCGGGGTCGGAGCATACAAATATGTGCTTGAAGCCCTTTGACTGTGCAATCGGAACTATCTCATTGATAGCACCCTTGCCGTGATAAGATACTGTGTTTAATACTATTCTGTTTGCCATGATAAAACCCTCCAAAATTTTATTAGTGACGACATTACATCACTTTTTCATTGTGATAATAATATCACTTATTTATTATCATTTCTTTTAATATTTGTTACGAGATTGTTAATAAATTAACAATTCAAAGCGTAGCATATTTTCAAATGAAAATATGCAGGTAATGTTGTTACCTATATTTCATACGCCTTTACTTTATTTTAACATTTGCCCGCCTGATATTCAAGTACTAAATGCTAAAATATTTATCAACTTTTCGTTGAATACGTTATATTTGCTTTCGTATGCTTTTTGCATATTGTTAAAAAGTAAAAGGGTACAATACAATTTGCGGTTTGTTACTACATGGAAATAATTATTTACAAAGTAGACTATCTGTGTTAAGATTAAAGGTACTATTTAGATTATAATATTAATTACTGCGAATGGACGGTTTCAAAATGGATATTAGTAAATTGAAGTATGCCTTTAATTATGCAAAAAAAGCTCTTCGTGATAGCGGATACAGAAAAAGAGCAGCATATTACAAAGAATATAAATCCTGTATAGTTGACGATAAAATGATAATGTATGAAGCCTTTTTCGGTAGGGCAATAACTTGTAATCCGGGTGCTTTGTTCAATTATATTTTTAATGATGAAAGGTTTGCGGATTATACGCATATTTGGTCAATAGAAAATAGTGAGTTTAGAGATATTATTGTAGAAAAATATAAAAGTTATGATAATGTTATTTTTGTTGAACCCGGTTCAAAGGATTATTTCAAATATCTTTCTACCGCAAAGTATCTTATTAATAATGTTACATGGCAGACATATTTTACAAAGAAAGATAATCAGGTCGTAATAAATACTTGGCACGGAATCCCGCTTAAATCTCTCGGCTATGACATTCCAAACGGAAAGACGGATGTGTCTAACATTATTCGCAATATGCTTTTTACTGATTATCTTATCAGCCCTGTTGAATATACTACAGAAAATTTCAAAAAGGCCTTTAAACTCGAAGGTATTTTCCCGGGAAAAATTATTCAAACAGGTTATCCGAGAACGGATATGTCGTATAATGTCGATAAAGACGCCCTAGAAAAGGAATTAAAAAAATACGGCGTAAAATATGATAAAACAAAAAAATTAATAATGTACGCACCGACTTGGAAAGGCGAACAATATGCAAATCCCGATATAGATACTGCTGAGTATGACAGGTTTATTCAAGTGATAGAAAATGCGGTTGATTTGAATGAATATCAGGTTTTGTTTAAGCCACACCAAATTGTATACAAATCTCTTGTTGCCTCAGGAAAATTAAAAGACTTTTATATTCCTGCAACAGTTGACACAAACACATTGTTGGGTGCAACGGATGTACTTGTTTCGGATTATTCAAGTATTTTTTTTGATTTCCTTATAACTGAAAAACCGATTTTCTTTTATGTCCCGGACTTGTCAGAATATTCCGAATCGAGAGGCCTTTACTTTTCTGTTGATGATTTACCCGGACCTACTACCGATAATCTTGAGCAACTTGCCGAGTGGTGTAAAAATATAGACAATTACAAATCGCTTTTTGATTATTCAAAGTATATTTCTGCGAGAGAAAAATTCGTCACTTATGATGATTCAAACGTATGTCAAAGAGTGGTTGACACTGTGTTTTTCGGGAAAACGGATTATCTTATTGATATTGAAACGAAAACTAAGAAAAAACTCCTTTTTCACACCGATAAAATTTTGGCTAATGGAATAAGTTCATCTATGTCCAGCCTTCTTAACAATATAGATACTTCCAAATACGATGTGTCTTTTTACGCAATAGGTGCGAAAAATTCATATACGATGAATTATTTGGAAGAAATCAATGACGATATAAGAGTTATTTATCGTGCATCTGCGGCAAATTCAGATATCAGGGATGATGTAAAAAAAGAGTATTGTCTTGATAAAGCAATTGTTTCAAAAGAGGATGGCGATTTTGCAGATGTTTATTATAGCGCAGAGTATAAGCGTTGCTTTGGCGATGCAAGATTTGATTATATAATCAACTTCAGCGGATTTAGTGCATATTGGGCAAACGTCTATAAATCGTCAACTAATGCTAAAAATATTATCTGGATGCATAGTGTGCTTGCAAGTGAGTATAACAGAAATGTAAACGGCACGCTTATCTTTAAGCGCAATCTTGACAATATATATAAGATTTACAAATATCTTGATAAGTATGTCAGCTGTTCTAAAATCACTATGGAACTTAATAAAGAGCTTTTGCTTGACGATGAAAATGCTGATAAATTTGGCTATATGTTTAATCTTATTGACTATAATAAAATAAACAAAGGCGTTAAGGAATATCAAACAATAGAACTTAATTCAAAGGAATATTCTGTTGCGATGCGTGATGATAACAGTATTACTGTTGTGCCGACTCCCGACAGAGATTGCAAGGTTCTTGCAACGGTAGGCAGACTTTCTAACGAAAAAAATCAAATTAACCTTATTAAAGCGTTTGCTCGTATTAACAGGGAAAATCCCGATACCCTTCTTTATATAATCGGCGACGGCCCGATTTTAGAGGACTTGAGGGAATGTATTAGTGAATGCAATATGAACGGCAAGGTTATTCTTACCGGTAATATTAATAATCCGTTTGGTTTGCTTAATGAATGCGATTGCTTTATTTTACCGTCATATTATGAAGGACAACCAATGGTTTTACTTGAAGCGAGAACGCTTGGGTTGCCGGTCATTATGTCAAATTTCGCCACAGTAAGAGATAGTAGTTTTGAAAACGGTCAACTTATTATTGGAATGGAGGAAGACGATATTTATGAAGGACTGAAGCATTTCGTTGATGGCAGTGTTCCGAATGAATATAAGTTTAATCCTGTTGATTATAATAAAAAATGTCTTGAAGAATTTGAAGCATGTTTGAATTGAAGGGGGGAGTAGCAGTACGATGAAAGAAAAAGAGTTATATATTTTGAACCTGCAATCTGCAAACGCAGAATTTGTCATAACCTATTGCCTTAGCCGTTTTAATAAATTCGATTTTGATAAAAAAGATGTAAGCGTACTTGTCGAAAAACCGTCTTATAACAAGTTTAAGTTATTTATAAACAGCTTTGACAAACGAATAAAGGTTATCGTTGTTGAAAGAAAAAATAGAAGGTTGTTTAATCGTCCTGTTTATCGAAAAAACTTAAAAGAAGTGAAGAATGCAAGAGATGCTATTGATTATATTCGTTTTTTGCGTGCTGAAAATCGAGTTGTTAAAACTGCAAAAGCTGATATCAAAGAACTTTTTGCAGACGAACATTTTAATAAGATTGTAAATGTTGGCAACGTTTCATATTATTGGGTTAAATTTGTAGAGAATCTTAAATCTGAAAACAAGCAATATATTGAACTTCGTTCATTTATTGTAAATAATGCGAATACTGTTGATTATGCGGAAAACAAATTTTGGATTGATAGATACGACAAGACAATATTCTTGAGTGAAAGCACAAAAGACAGGTATAATACACTTGCATGTGTAAGTGATTTCGACAAGCAAGAACTCCTTGATGTTGATTCTATTGATTTCAAACTCGATCTAAAAATTGATAAATTTAAGGATAAAAACGGCCAAAGCGTTTATTACATAGAGGAAATTCCCAATGAATCATTGGATAGAATTAACTTGAGAGTCGTTACTTATGTTGAAAAAAACACAGGACTGCTGTTGCTTTCAAATCATAATGAAAATCTTGATGAAATTTTGCTTTTGCTTAAAAGTAAAGTTAAGGAATTTAGCAAAATTATAATATTTGATTTTTATTATACTATTAGCGAAAATGATATTAAGGATTTTGATAATGTTGAGCTTTCTCATTCTTCAATTGAGTTAGGTTCATTTTATGAAAATTTCATATCTTTAAGGTGATGCAGGCAAAATAAAAAGGAACATTAATGTGTTCCTTTCAACGTATCGAAAAAGTCCGAGAAATCGGACTTTTTGTTATTTTGCTTTATTGTTTTAATAAATTCATAAATTCATCAATGACCTCATTGTTGTACTGCTCATAATCTGTTTTGAGCATAGGCACTTTGCCGTCGTAGAGAAGTTTTAATCCTTCCTCTATTCCTCCCTGCGAGTTGTCAACCATTGTTCCGCCGTATTTGTTCATAAAGCCCCGTGGTCCCGTAATGTTTGTTGAAATGACGGGTAAGCCTACAATGTCCGCCTCGGCTAAAACAAGTCCGAATCCCTCGTAGTATGAAGACAGAACAAAACTGTCGCACAATTTAATGATTGCATACGGATTGGAAACATCCATAATCAGCAAAACTTTGTCGGTAAGATGCTTGTCGGTAATAAGTTTAAGCAACTTTTCATAATGGTCTTCGTAGGAACTTCCGCCGAGAATGACGAGCCTTGCGTCCTCGTGATTTTTCGCAAAGTTTTCAAAGGCGTTGACCAATCTGTCGTGACCTTTTTCGGGCGAAAATCTGCCGACTGTGATAAACTTCTTTGTGCTTTTGTCAAGCAGAAATTTCATAGCGTCCTCGTGACTCAGCGAACACTGCGTACTTTCGTCTAATCGGGGCGTAAGTTCTGCCTTTTCGGCAATGGTTTTGTAGGGGATCGCATTTTTTGCAACGCAAATTCTGTCGCCGCCGCCCAGTTTTTCGGTAGGTGGAATAATGTCTTCTGTTACCACTGCAACCTTATTATAGTGCGAGTAAGCGTATCTCAGCACATCCGCTCTTTGATTGCCTCTTTGCTTGATTTCTTTGAGCATATCGGAGTGAACATAGATTATGCTGTTTTTGTCTGTCTGCATAAATTTGAGTATCGGGTCTGAGGCATATCCGCTGAATTGAATGTAGGTGCTGAAATTTGTTGCGCCGAACTCTTTATCAAAATTTTGCTTGACCCTCTTGTGACAGAAAAACATATATGTCTTTACATTCATCAACTTGAGCCTAAACAGCAGCTTGCACGCAAGATTGCCGACAGTGAGATTAAACTCGTTTTTTGTTGCATAGTATGAAACGCCGTTTTGAGTGAGCGACAGCATATTGTCTGAATATTGGTCTGCCGCCGTCTGCCTGAAATTAATGTAGTAGTTTCTTTCACTCTTGTCGAGAAGCGTTAAAAGATTTCTCAGCGACGCCGTGACGCCGTTAGGTGCAAGATTGCCTGCAAAAATCAGTACATTTTCTTTGCCGTTATTAGGCATTGATTCTGTCTTTAATCCGCAGTCCTTGCCGAGTATGATTTGGTCGCAGAGTTGCTTTGACGAGTTAATGTTATCGTACGGGCAGAATTTCTGCAAAAACTCCGTATCGTCATAATTCTTTTCTGATCTCATTTCATCGAGCAGCGCTTTGTAGTCCGATACCTGAGGGTAGGGGAGTTCGTCGAGTGAAATATATAAGCCTCTGTCTCTGAGGTATTCTTCCTTGTCAAATGTGAAAAGAATAATTTTCTTCTTCGTGCAGGCAAAATCAAAGAATACGCTCGAGTAATCGCTGACCAAGCAGTCCGCAATATTAAGAAAATCATAAGTGTCGAGATTGCTCGGAAACGGCTTAATGTTCTTAAAGTCACCGAAATTAACCGTGCTTTGCGAAACAGGGTGAAGATTGAGATACAGTACTTCGTTATCGTTTAATTCCTTATCTAAAGCATAAAGACTTTGGAGCATATAGTCTTCGCTTTGTTCAGAGGTGCCCTCTCTCGCCGTGCCTCTAAAAGTCGGCATATAGGCGTAAACTTTCTTGTTTTCAAGACCGAGCGACTGCCTCAGTTCGGTTCTTCTCTTCTCGTTAAAAAATATGTCGTTTCTCGGATAACCGCCCATTACAATTTTTGAGTTCGACATATTCGCCAGCATATAGTCCTCGATTATATGCTCCTTTGTATAGTTGTTTGGGTATAACAACCAGTCGGCTGATACAAAGTTTCTCTGCGGATTTCCGATGTTTACCGCATCATTTTTGATTTTCCTGCCCAGGCATTTCAATGGAGTGCCGTGCCAGGTGTTTAGATAAATCTGACCCTCTCTCTTTATGAAAAAAGGCAAAAATGTGTTGTCGTTTACTAAATATTTTGCACTTGCCAAAACCTTAAAGTATTCCTTTGTTGAAAGAATGACGAAGTTAAGATTTTTTATTCCGTATTCTTCGGCTTTTTTCTTAAAAGAGTTTACTCTCGATTTACCGGCAGAGAGATAGACCTTGTATTCTTTGTATTCCTCGGCGGAGCACAGGTATTTTGCCATAGAAAATATATTTCCGTTGAATTCTTTTCCGTGCTGAGATTCGAGCAAAATCATCTTGTCGTCAATCGGCATTTTGTCCACATATTTTATGTACTTGTATTTTGCTCTCCAATACGGATTCGATATTCTGTTAAGCGTCTTTCTTATTGTCGTTCCCATAACCGACTCCTTATATTTTATCTTTTTATACTATATCACAGTCAACGCTTTTAATCAATAAATTTTACTTTTTGCACTTGATTTGAAAATTGTGTTGACAATAAAACTTGGCAGTGCTATTATGAAATTGCAAAGAAAACTTTGCAAAATCTTATGTGAGGTAATTACAGTGGATAAAAAAGAAATACTCGAAAAGGCTCAGAAAGAGTCTGGCGATGAGGGTTTGCAAAATGCAAAAAATAAGGGCAGAGTGTGGGGCGTGGTTGCGTTCACGGCGG
>OIZH01000221.1_pt1 | contig 12245 bp, 9 predicted proteins | sample 1588511 | NCBI WGS metagenome assembly OIZH01 (sample SAMN03283237) | human gut metagenome | biome: human-associated habitat; material: feces | host: Homo sapiens | place: Peru | collected 2012
TTTTCCCTCAGCGCATACACGCTGATTCCCGCAGTGCAAGAAAGATCCCTCGGCTACGCTCGGGATGACGATGCTGGAGAAATCTCAGTCACTGGTCACTCCTAATCCCCAATCCCTAATCCCTAGCTACTAGTCACTAGTCACCAGTCACATATTTTTTACGCTGCCACCACAACCTTGAACCCGCCAACCTGAACCTTGAACCCATTTCCTCACTGTTTACCTGCTTGTCGGGGTCGTGCTCTTTCCGGAGTACCTGTCCATCGCTGCCTTGATCCTTGCTCTCTGGGCTTCGGCGTCAGCGGCGGTGCGGGTGAGTCTCTGTATCTGTACAGCTGGCTGGGCGGTTTCCTGCTTTGCCTTTGTCTCCGGCTTTGTCTTTTCTCGACGGGCGACGGTCAAACGATCTTTCTGCGCCTCGTAGTCTTCCTCGGTCATGGGGACAAGGATGGGCTCGCCGTGAATGTCGGTGGTCTTCAAGAGGTAGGAACGTGTCTTGGCCGGAGCTTTTTCTTCGAGGATGATGGTGTCATCGTCTCCGGGCTTTTCGCCCCAGAGGTCACGCTCCTCGGTGTCTGTCCCCTGCGGAACGGGCTTTCTCGTCTCTACGAGTTCACGGTTTCTTGCGGCGCGCTCGATTTCCTCATAGCTTTCCTTCATGCGCTGGCTCATCGGCGCAGGGGTATCGTCTGCAACGAGGGTCGGCGTGATGAGGATAATGAGTTCGCGCTTGTCGCGGGTATTCGATGTATGACGGAAGAAACGCCCGATGATGGGGAGATCTCCCAAGAGCGGGATCTTCGATACGATTTTCGCATCTTCGGAATTGATGAGGCCGCCGATCGCCATGGTCATGCCGGAGCGGACATTGACTTCGGACTCGGCCTCGCGGGTCGCGATGCCCGGCACGCTGAAGGAGTCGATCTTGACGCCATGGCTGTAGTCCAAGGTCGATACTTCGGCATGAACCTTCGAGGTGATCTTGTCTTCCGAGTCGACGACCGGCTCGATATTGAGCTTCACGCCGTATTCATGCCAGTCGATGGATACATTGCCATTGCCATCCGAGACAGGGATCGGGATACGTCCGCCGATCAGGATGTTTGCGGTCTTTCCGGACATCGTCGTGATGGACGGACGGGAGAGGATGCGCGCCTTGCCTTCATTGATGAGCGCCTGCAGGGTCACATTCACATTCGCGATGTGTGAGCCCAGCCAGCCGCCGTGTTTTCTGGAGGAGGAGAAATCTTCGCCGCCGTAGAAGAGGCCTGCGGTGCCTACGGTGATGTCGTTATTGGGATTACTCGAACTGCTGCCAGAGCTGCTGCTCGACCCCGGGGTCTGCGACCAGTACTGGATGCCGAGGTTCTTGGTGTAGTCCGAGTTGATTTCTATGATCTGTGCCTCGAGGCGGATCTGGCTCGGATGCTCCATCTCGAGGAGGTCGATCACGCCGGAGCCATCGCCGCCGGTGTAAAGACCGGCGATCTTCAGTGCGACGTCGTGCTCATACTGGTTCTCGACCTTGCCGCGGAGCATCACGCGGTCCTTCATCATCTGCACATGGACTTTCGGATAGCCGATGGCATCCTGAATGGCGCTCGCCATGCCGCGGTCATTGCCCGCGACGTACACGGTGTACTCGGTGCGCCGTCCGCCATCTGACCAGACGATGAGGGAGGTCGTCCCTGCTTTCTTCCCAACGAGGAGGAAATCTCCTGAAGAGAGAAGCTGCACGTCAGCGATGGCAGGATTTCCGACCGCAAGGCGTGTGATGCCGGAAGCGGCCATGTATTTCGATTCATTCAGGGATACCTCGACAGGTTCAGCGGCGCAGGCGCTTCCGAAGGAGAGCATCGCAGCGGCGAAGAGGAGTCCGATCCTTTTTTTCATTCCGTTCATCTTACTGCCCCCTCGTTACGCTTGTACCACGAATGACTTCGATACCATTGCCGGCACTGCCGGTCTGTCCCCCGCTGATCTCCACCTGCGGCTGGGGCGCGCCCTGCGGAGGGTATGGCGCATAGGACGGAGCGGCCGTCGGCTGCGGATCCGGCTTCGGCAGCGGGATCACGTAGTAGGCGACCGATTCTGTCTCAGCCGCCCCGTCTGCCGGACGCAGCATCAGCTGTACCTGTCCGACCTGCAGGGAGGCGGTGAGTTTCGCCGCATCATAGGGCGAGAGCGCGACTGTCGCGACAGCGGGCGTCCCCATCGAGGATGTATCCGTGCGGCGCGGCGCGGTCGGCATTTTATTTCCATTCGATTCATCTTTTCCGTCTTTGTCATCCTTCTTCGGTGCGACGTAGCCCTGACCCATGCTGGACTTATTGATGGCCAGCAGCAGAACATCACGGAGCAGCATCTTCGAAGTGACGCGGTTCTTCCCGTCCTGACTGGAGATCAGGAGGATATCCACATGGTCGCCGGGCTTCGCAAAGCCGGAGACGCCGGAAATGTCATTGATGCCAAAAGACAGCGCGCGCATCCCGTCCGGGATGAGCCCCTGAAAGCCGGCGGCTACCGACACATCGAGTTTTCGCCTGGTGATGACATCGCCAGCAAGGATGGTGACGCCTGCCTTATGCCCGACAATGAGCTTCTTGTCTGTCAAAGCCCCCGGCGGGAGCAGACTTTCCGGTACGACAGAGGCTTTCAGCATGTCATCTGTGATGACCGTCCGCGGTGAGATATCCGTCGCCGCTTCGATGACAGCGACGCCCGCTACCTCCGGTGCCTTTTCTTCTTTCTTGTCTTCGAAGGAAGACAGTGTGCTGTACAGGATGATGAAGATCATGAGCGCAAAGAAAGCGCAGAGAAGGATGAGCTTCCTAGGCGACATCTTCCCTGCGGTCTTGGCCAGTTTGTCTGCTAGTTTCATGTAGCCCCCTCTTTCGGGATACCGTTTTATTCGACGCCTTACTCGTCGTAAGGAGAAAATTCTATCGCATCTGATGTGCATTTGACGATGCTAAATGCATTTTTGGCTTCATTTTACCATACTCGTTTAAGAAATTCTATACTTTCACAAACTTCTATGTGTTTGGGCAAGAAGCATGGGGACGGGACCAGGGAAACACAGATTAAATCGTTGTCTGATGCCTAACATCTAATCCCTAATCCCTAGTCACTAGTCACTAGTCACTAATCACTACTTTCCCACCATCGTCACGCCGCCGATGTCATAGAAACGCGCCATCGCGGCATTGCCCCAATGGGCTGGATCAGATTTCAATCCCACTGCGTAGTGGTGAAAGCCGGTGAGGTACGTCCACAGCTCCTCCTCATACGGCGGTCGCTCGGTGATAGAGAGGATAGCCGGTGTCCCGCGCATGGCCTCAGCCTCTCCGAGCCAGTGGTCAAACCATCTGGCATTTTCCACAAATATCCAGAAGGTCATGGCAAAGGTGAAGGCAAAGTAGAGGGTGGCCAGCCGCTTCATCACACCTTCCTCCGGCAAACGGACCGGCGATGCGCCAGCGCGATCAGCGGCGTGCTGCATGAGGAGCGCCGCCGTCAGGCAGAAGATGGTGCTCGGGAAAAGGCTTCGGAAGGGAAACTCCGGCGAGACGCACATGATGATCTCAAAGAGCAGGCTCGCCGATAGAAACCAGAGCGAGAGACGGACATATTTCCTGCCGCCGGAAAAAGCGCAGAGCGCTCTCCTCTTCCGAAAGGCTTTCATCAGGTAGAAATAGAAGGGCGAGAGCAGCAGCGTATGAAACCAGATCGCCAAGAAGGCTTTGCCGTAGAACTGGAAGAGCCGGAAGCTCTCTCCGCTCTCTTCCATGCGCACCAGATTTCCCGGCGCCAGCATGAGGATGCCGTATCCGATGGAGAGGCCGAGAAAGCCCGCCAGCATCCAGCGCTGCATCTCCCCCTTCTTATATATGTGATATAAATAAAACAGTCCGAAGAGCCCGATCCAGCAGAGCGTATTTTCATTTCCGTTTCCGGCAAAGAGCCCCAGAAGGAAGAGGAGCGGCGAGAGCCAGCCTCCATAGCGCACTTCCCCCTCCGTCATGTAATGCCGGATATAAGGCAGCAGCCACGCCAGAAGGAAAACCATCGGCCAGAGATAATTGCACGAGCCGTCCAGCCAGATGAAGATGCCGCAAAAATTCGCCTGAAAGGTCCAGAGAAAGAAGCCGGTGATAAGGACGCTCTTCGCCGGAAGATCCATCGTGACTTTCCCGCCGCGTGCCGTCCACTGCATGAGGAGGACGAGGAGCACCACCGTGAGCGCGATGGCCACATTGAAGACACCTCGCGGCATCCAGAGGAAAAACATCGCCATCGACTGCGCGACGATGCGCCCACCCCACGTCAGGAAATACGACCACGCCGACACGGCAATGTCCGAAAATCCTGCGATGCGCCGCGCGTCCGCTGACAGCGGCTCGTACATGGAGTGTCCTTCCCACATAAAGGAATACACGTAGTCATCCCCCGCACTGCGCACCATAAAGCTGTTCAGTATAAAGATCACGAAAAAGATCAGACCGAGCGCCGCGGCCAATTCCACCTTCTTATTCATCATTTCCCCCGTTTACTTCATCTGCTCGAAAACAGTTACATTCCTCGTGCGCCATGTGTTTCTTTATCTTCCAGAATAACAATGCACAAAGAGCCAAAAGCAAATATGAAAAGACTAAGTTCCCTATATGTCATCCAGAAGTGCAACCATGAATGGTTTGCAAAAACCGCCAGCCACACAAAGGGTGCCACTGACAAGAGCAACAATCCAAACATTGCGCTGATGCACTCTGGTGCTCTCCTTCTCTGGTGATATCTCCGCATCTTCCATAAAAGAATCGCCAGAAATACCAAGAACAATAAAATGGCCGGATCGTTTGCTAATATCCCCACATTTCGATCAATAACTTCCCATACGGAAAAGACTTGACTCCCCTCCCGCCCAGATAATGAGCCAGACATACGGTACATGGTCTGCCCCACAGCTTCTGCCCAAGTATTGTGTCCCGTCAAAAGCCATGACATGATCCATTTGCTTATATACATACCACCATAGCCCAGACACCAAAAAGTGCCTCCCGTCACAGCGAAAACCGCACCATCCACCCTTCTTTTCATGCGATGCCCTTTATATGCCAAAAGGATGAGCATAGTCATAGGAAACCCATAGGAAACTAATGGATATGTCAGAAAATCAAAGTACGCAGTCAAAATTCCCGCCATAGCCATCATATATATATAACGGCTTTGCGCCAATATCATCTCTTCGTGATGAAGCACATATATAGAAAAGCCTGCCAGCAAATAGAACATATCTGAAAACTGAAACGAGATCGCCACACTGATCGGATTCAGTGCTAAATAACTCAGCAAAAAAGCCCAACTATACCTGATCCCCAATTTTTGAAAAATCAGGCAGAATAAATAGCAGGCCAAACAAATTTGCAGCATGCCATTCCACATGCGAATCTGACTCATCGGCATTGCCAGCAACAGAGGTTTCAGCCACACCAAATATCCATTCCAATATCTTGAATAGTAGGATACTTGCATATTTTGGATATTCCCTTTTAGTTCCTCAAGGATCGATCCTATAACATCCTCATCTTTATTCGTTTGGAATGTTCCAAATACGGTATCCGTATCTTCTGAACACTTTGAATCAAGATCTTGGAACAGGCAGTACCTGGGATTTAGCATGGCATCATGTACGACACCATTTGATTCAGGGAAAAGTGCCGTTCGAAGCATGATGGAGTCCGTATAATTATCCCAATACGCGCTCATATTTCCAGGTGCCCACGAAGGGTACACCTCTTCCTTTTCATAAATCAAGCGCCCCTGCTGTGCATTTTTAAACATATTTCCGGTAGTCGGAAGCGTATATACCGCCATCAACGCCAATGCGCCAATCACAGCCGAAATCATAATCATCATGCAGGTATAAAAGAACTTTTTCCCATGGCAAATCAGAAAAATTTTTTCATCGTTCATAGAAATCTGCGATCCTCTCCAATTATTTTATTTTCATTCTAAACGAATAAAAAGCATTGCGCAAGGCAAGGAAAGGAAGCGGATTCTATGGATTCTATGGATTCTATGGGTTCAGGCGGCGGCTTCGCTGCAAATACATATGGGGCGATGCCCGGAGGGCAGACGTCAGGTTTCAAAAGTCTGAAGTCTGATGTCTAATCCCTAATCCCTAGTCACTAATCCCTAGCCACTAATCCCTAGCTACTAATCCCTGGCTACCAATCCCTAGCTACCAATCCCTAGCTACCAATCCCTAGCTACCAATCCCTAGCCACCAATCCCTAGCTACCAGTCACGAGTCACCAGTAACTAGTCCCACTTGAATTTTTAAAGTTCGGCGCACCTAAGCCATTTTTTCTTCTCCTCGCCTTGCTTTTTTCTGTTTCTTTATATAGAATATAAAAGAATTTTTAATCTAAAAAGTTTTTACTCCAAACAATCCCACAGGAACTCTCATGCATACCTACGACAGAAACTACTTCAAGATCGCACTTCCTGCCGCACTGGAAGGGCTTTTCATGATCCTTCTCGCTTCGACCGACCTCATCATGGTCGGCGCACTGGGGGCTTTGTCTATCGCAGCCGTCAGCATCTTCCTGCAGCCCCGTCTCATCCTGCTCTGCTTCTCCCGCTCTCTCGCCTCCTCGGTGACACTGCTCGTTTCCAAAAAAGCGGGCGCCGGTGACACGAAAGGCACTGCGGATATCATGAAGAAGTCACTCACGCTCTGCGCGATCTTCATGGGTCTTCTGCACATCCTTTTCTACATTTTTCTGGATGACATCTTCTACCTCATGGGCGCCAATGACGAATACATGGCAGAAGCCATGGCGTATGGCCCCATCGCGCTTGCCGCGGTCTACGTGACCTCGCTCACGCTCATCCTGCAGGCGGTGCAGCTGGGCTATGGACGCACAAGCGTCATCATGAAGACGAATGTCTGCGGCAATGTGGTGAACCTTGCGCTGAATGCACTCTTGATCTTCGGCTTCGGCCCGATCCCCTCCCTCGGCGTGACGGGCGCAGCCATCGGTACGCTGGCAAGTACGATCTTCACCCTCGGATGGACTGCGTGGATCCTGAAAAATGAATCGTTCTTCCGCGGCGGAAGCTACCTTCCCGACCGTAAGTATTTCGAGCGCATCATGCCGATCCTTCTCAGCATCCTTTCGGAGCAGGGCAGTGAGCGTGTGGGTATGGTGCTCTTCGGACGCATGGCGGCGGGGCTCGGCACGATCCCCTTCGCTATACACAGCATCTGCATGAACATCTGTGACGTCTACTATGACTTCATCATGGGCTTCGGCAAAGCAAGCATGGTCATGGCGGGGCAGTCCTGCGGCAAGGGCAGCGAAGAGGACTGGCACGGCTACAAGAAATGCGGCCTCAAGTGGAGCTTCATCCTCTCGGCCATCGTGTGCGCGGCGATCTTCTTCTTCCGCTCTGACATTTTCGCACTGTACTCGGATGATGCCTCATCCATGGAAATCGCCTCTGTCATCATGATCTTCGTCGCAGTCGTGAGCTTCCCGGAAGCGCACGCGATCCTCTCGGCGGGCATCCTGCGCGGCTCAGGCAAGGCCGCACAGGTGGCCGGCTACTCTTTCCTCTCCATCACCTTCCTGCGTCCGCTCATGACCGCCTTCTTCCTCTATGTGCTGGACCTTGGCCTCATTGGCTGCTGGTGCGCCCTCCTTCTCGATCAGATCATCCGCGCCTCCTGCGCGACCGTCCTCCTCTATCGCCTAGAACACAAAGGCTGGCGGGCACTCGTCGCAGGGGCTTAGGGGATGAGAGTGACTGGTGACTAGGGACTAGGGACTAGGGATTAGGGATTAGGGATTAGACGTTAGACGTTAGACGTTAGACTTCAGACGTTAGACGTTAGACTTTAGACCTCTGACTCCTGACTTCTGACCTCTGACTTCTGACTTCCAGCTTCTGTCCTCCGGTCTTCGGGCATTGTCAGTATTTATATTTATGCTTCGCGGCGCTTCCCTATTTTTATGCGCCGCACCACCCCCATTGAACCTATAGAACCTGCTGAACCTTGAACCCTGAACCCTGAACCTGCTGAACCCTGAACCCTTTCAACGATAGCTCTTCGCTATCGTTTTTTTGTGAAGCATTTGGTGCTTTGGCGTATTTTTGATACAATAAAGCCGGTACTAGATTCTAATTCCTATTCACTTACACATACGAGGCTCCATCATGCTTATTCCTTACGCTGCACCGGCCGAGCTCTATCGGCAGGACATGGAAATCAAGAAATCGATCTTTATCACGCACATCCTGCCTGTCAACTCAGAAGAGGACGCACAGCAGGCACTTGCTGATTTCAGGAAGAAATACAAAGACGCCACGCACAACTGCTACGCGTGGCGCATCGGTACAGAGCGCATCCTTGAGAAGTCGGGCGATGACGGCGAGCCGCAGGGCACGGCGGGGCATCCCATCACGAATGTACTCGCGGTCGTCACCCGCTACTTCGGCGGCATCAAGCTCGGCGCGGGCGGCCTCACAAGGGCTTACAGCGGTGCGCTCTCCGATGCCGTGAAGGCGGCGCCCATCGTCACCTACACGCCGTATGCCCGCTATACCGTGACCCTCCCCTACACCGCGGTCGGCGGCTTGGAAAATTACATCAAAGACAAAGACATCCGCGTCCTGGACCGCGCCTTCACAGATGAGGTGCGGGTGACCTTCCTCACCCTTCCCGAAGAAGCGAAGACGCATCTGAAATTTCTGACAGACCTCACAGGCGGAAAAGCCGTCATCAATGAGGACGGGGAAGAGTATGTGAAGGTGAGAGAGTAGGGACTGGGGACTGGTGGCTGGTGACTGGTGACTGGTAGCTAGGGATTAGTGGCTAGGGATTAGGTTTGCGATACGAGAAAACCGCTAGGGAAACGCTGATGATACGGAGAAGGGATCGCACCTATGAAAATATTTTGAAAATTTTTCAAAGAAATTTTCCACATTGACATCATCTGACCTATCCATTTGGTATCCTATATACAGAGAGCTGGATCGCCAAACTCCTTTTCTAAACTCTCAACTCTCAACTCATTTTGATTTCCCAAGGCGATTCAGTTCTCCTTTTTATTTTCAGCGAAACGGCCGGCAAAGTTTCTGCGCAATAAAAAAGCTCAATGAAAGATTCCCCCTATCTTTCATTGAGCTTTTTTCTCATTCCATACCGAAAGGCTCATTCCCACTGCCAGGGAGCTTGAAGATCCCAGACCCCCATAAGAAGAGTAAAAAGTCCGGTGCGTGCTTTTCCCAGTTATCCAGGAATGCCTCGTATAATTTTTCCATAATCTCCACCTCTCTGTCTTTTACTGCACACTCTCCTTATTACCGCACAGGCATCCTGCTATGATACGCTTATGCGGATAAGATACATTTCGTTCTGTTCGTATCATAGCATGAAAAAAGCGGATGAATCCATCCACAATTCATCCGTCTTGTGCGTTACCATATATTTATTTTGAAGTGTGCCGTAAAAGGCAATCCGAAAGAAATGCCCGTCACCTTCCCCCGAAGTATTTCTTCACAAATCCCACGTCCCCCACGGTCCACCGGGTCCCGGCAAGGTAGGAGAGAGGCCCGGCCTCTTTCCCGAAGTCGCAGGAGATCTCCGCCGAGCAGAGAAGCTGGCGTTTTTCCTTGTAGCTGCGGTTCGTCGTCTTCACGCCGTACTTGTCATCGCCCAAGAGCGGATGCCCGACATGCGCCATCTGGCTGCGGATCTGATGGGTACGGCCGGTGATGAGGTGGCACTTCACGAGCGAAAGCCCGCCCTGATACGCGAGGCGCTCGTACTCGGTGATGGCCGTCTTCGATCCCTTCACGGGTTCGTCCGTGACGAAGACCTGATTCTTTTTCGCGTCTTTGAAAATCTGGTGGGTGAGCGTCCCGCGTCCCGGCTCGAGCTTTCCAAGGACGATGGCCAGATAGGACTTGCTGATCTTGTGATCACGGATGAGACGGCCGAGGAGGTCACGGATCTCTTCTGTCTTTGCAAAAAGGAGAAGCCCCTCGGTATTGAAATCAATGCGATGCACGGGGTGAGCAGCCTTGCCGCCCTGCTGCATGAGGGCGGCAGAAACGCGCGAGAGCATGGTATCCTTTTCCTTCCCCGTGATGTCTAGCGTCAAGACGCCCGAAGGCTTGTAGACGACAAGAAGGTTCTCATCTTCGTAAAGAATGCGGACGGGGCGCACCGCATCGGTCCTCTCCAGTACAAAGGAGCGGACTTCGTCACCGGCAGCGAGCCGGTAGGCAGCCTCTTCCTTCCGGCCATTCACTTTGATCTTCTTCGTGCGAAGGGCTTTCATGAAAAAGGCGCGCGGCCAGTGCTTGTGCTCCATCAGGAACTGGTCTAAGCGCTTGCCTTCTTCAGATTTTTTTATCGTAAATATCTCCATAGGTATCTCCAAGAAAATAGGGGGGGACTAGTCACTGGGGACTGGGGCTGAATGCTGCTTTCACACATGGCCCCTTCTTTATATTGCGCCGAAATGCCGCCAGCCCCCTTTAGGGAAAGCTGGCGAGCAGAAGCAATAGAACCCGCAAAGCCGGGGCAGCCATGATTGGCTGTCATAATGATGATACGCCGCTTGAGGCATTTTCTGCCATTTCCTTTAGGGAACACTGATTAAATCGTTGTCTGATTTGACTCTTGTATTTTCATTCAAGGCGAGGAATAGTTCGCCGCGAATAGCGAGCTATTTAAGGAGAACTATGACGAAGCATTGCATGAAAATACATGTCAAATCAGACTCTGCGATTGAATCAGCGTTTCCTTTAGCTCGTCCTTTGTGCGGCCAGTCGCGATCCGCGCCATCGTCTCCAGGACCTCTGCCTCATGCTCGCCTGCGATGTCAAAGGCGCCGCAGAGCAGCTGCGAGTATGAGGTGATCACTTCGCGCCGGCGCTCTTCTTCCATCACGGCGGAAAGGCGGCCGTCTCTGGTCATCTGTATTTTCATGGTGATTGAGATTCTTTTCGCTGTCATATGCCCTCCTGGATTTCTCTTTATAGTACAGGATGGCAGAGATTTTGGCTAGAGGGGCGCGGGAAAAGCAAGTGCAGCGGCCCAAAAACGGCCGGAAACCTCCTGTAAGATGCATGTTATCGCCGGTAAGATGCAAAGGATAATCTGCAAGTCATCATAAATATTTTTAATTGGCTATCATTTATGGGTTCTTCTATAATGAAATCATGCAAAGCATTCCCTGTTGTGATGAGGGAGGATCCGCCATGAACAATCTGGACTACCTGGAATATGAAGGCTCGCGGCTTTTAGACTATGCGATGAAAACATACAGTAAAACTTCCACCGGCTCGCTGGTGAATGATATCGAGCGCGCCGTCCTTGCAGGACAGAAAGAATTGTCTCTGGCAGAACAGGATGCGCTGCAGTCTCTCTCCTTTGAGTATACCCTGTACCGTCTCTACATTGCTCGCTGCATGATCCGTCACCACAAGAGCGGCTTCGGCTGCACGGATGCGATCCTGAAAGGTCTTTCCGGCACGCTGTCTTCCCTGCCCTCTGCGCTCAAAATGCTCGCCCTCGAGCATGATCTGAACGGGTCCTACCTGCTTCTTGGCTGCTATGTAGAAAAGCTGACGAAAGCACATGTGGAAACGATGTTCCAGTGCTACGCTGCCATTGAAAAAGCCTGCGTCACGGGGGATCGCGAAGCGCGCCTCACCTCTTCCATCGAAAGCTCTCTTTTGGCGATGGCCAAGGAAATCAACTTCGTCCCAAATCCTTCCCTGCTCCGTCATCTCATGGAAGAAACCCGGGCTTTCATGCGCGCCCTCTCTCTCCGTCTATCTGAAATGACGCCGGAGAGTGTCCATCACAAGGCACACGGAAAGACGCTCGTCCATACGCACCACTCCGTCTTCTCTCGTGAAAACTATGAACACATCTACCCGTCCCTCACCCTCATCGCCGGCATCATGACCGGATTCCTCTTCATGTTCGCCTGACAAGGGATGGGATTCCCATTTCCTCCAAATAAAAAGGGGCTGTGAAGAAATGAATCCTCATTTCTTCACAGCCCCTTTTTACTTTGCTTTCATTTGGTTCAGGGTTCAGGGCTCTCGTGGCGGCTTCGCCGCCTTTTTTTAGAAGATGGTATTCTCGTATCGCCTTTTCTTGTTTCACTCATCGCCTGTGCTATAATACAGAAAGATATCTTGGGGAACGGTGACTGGTGACT
>OIZH01000223.1_pt1 | contig 12219 bp, 8 predicted proteins | sample 1588511 | NCBI WGS metagenome assembly OIZH01 (sample SAMN03283237) | human gut metagenome | biome: human-associated habitat; material: feces | host: Homo sapiens | place: Peru | collected 2012
CCTCTTCACGTCGAAGCTGGCAGGCAACTCAGAAATCATCGCCATTCTGGCATCAGGTGTTTCCTTCAAGCGACTCCTTCGTCCTTACCTCATCACCTGCATCATGCTCTCAGCCTTGAGCTATGTACTCTCTGCCTACGTGATTCCACACGGCACGGTAGTACGCCAGAACTTTGAGACGATGTACAAGAACAAGAAGAAGAATACTTCTGCCGAAAACGTACAGCTGCAGGTAGATAAGGGCGTAATTGCCTATATGCAGCACTACGACAACAACTCGAAGCGGGGTTACGGATTCTGCCTCGACAAGTTCCAGGAGAAGAAACTCGTAAGCCACCTTACGGCGATGGAGATTCAGTATGATACGATCTCCGACAGCAAATACCACTGGAAGCTGAGCAACTGGAAGGTGCGCCAGCTGGAAGGTATGAAGGAACACATCACCAGCGGAGCACAGAAGGATACGCTGATTACGATGGAGCCTACCGACCTGGTTTATTCCAAGGGTCAGCAGGAAACCTTCACCAGTCCGGAACTGAAGGAGTATATTTCCAAGCAGATCAACCGCGGTTCGGGCAATGTGGTGCAGTATCAGGTAGAATACCACAAGCGCATCGCCGCCTCGTTTGCCTCCTTCATCCTCACCATCATCGGTGTTTCGCTTTCATCGCGCAAGCGAAAGGGAGGTATGGGCCTATCCTTGGGAATCGGTCTTGCACTGAGCTTCGGCTACATCATGCTGCAAACCGTATCGGCAACCTTTGCCATCCAGGCAAACTTCCCTCCGGCACTTGCCGCCTGGTTGCCGAACATCATCTTCGCCTTCGTTGCCTACTTCTGCTACCGCAAGGCACCAAGGTAATTAAACATTGAAACAAAGAACCTTGACCATTGGAACGGATGAAGATCCATCCGGCTCAATGGTCAACAAAAGAAAGGAAAAGAATGTATTTCGACGAATTAGATTTGAATGACAACGTGCTCGACGCATTATACGACATGCGCTTCGACACTTGCACCCCTGTACAGGAAAAATGTATCCCTGAGATATTGGAAGGTCACGACGTATTGGGCGTGGCACAGACCGGAACGGGTAAGACAGCAGCCTATCTGCTCCCAGTATTGAGCAAACTTGATGATGGCGGCTATCCGAAAGACGCCATCAACTGCGTCATCATGTCGCCAACCCGCGAGTTGGCCCAGCAGATAGACCAGGCCATGCAGGGCTTCGGCTACTATCTGCAAGATGTGAGCAGCGTGGCAGTATATGGCGGCAACGACGGCAACCGCTACGACCAGGAATTGAAGAGCCTCCGCATGGGTGCCGATGTCGTGATTGCTACTCCAGGTCGCCTCATCACCCACATTTCCCTGGGTAATGTAGATTTGAGCAAGGTAAGCTTCTTCATTCTCGATGAGGCCGACCGCATGCTCGACATGGGCTTCTCTGAAGACATCAATACCATCGCTTCCAAGTTGCCAAAGACCTGCCAGACCATCATGTTCTCTGCCACCATGCCTGAGAAAATTGAGGAACTTGCCAAGGCCCTGCTCAAGGATCCTGTAGAGATCAAGCTTGCCGTAAGCAAGCCTGCCGAGAAAATCAAGCAGGAGGCTTACGTTTGTTACGAGACCCAGAAGATGACCATTATCAAGGATATCTTCAAGGCTGGCGATATGAAGCGCGTCATCGTGTTCAGCGGCAGCAAGATGAAGGTGAAGCAGCTGGCTGCTGCCCTTCAGCAGATTGGCATCAACTGCGGTGCAATGCACTCCGACCTGGAGCAGGCAGAGCGCGATGATGTGATGTTCAAGTTCAAGAGCGGTCAGTTCGACGTACTGGTTGCTACGGATATCGTGGCTCGTGGAATCGATATTGATGATATCGAGATGGTCATCAATTATGACGTTCCTCACGATACTGAGGATTATGTTCACCGCATCGGCCGTACAGCCCGTGCCAACCGCGATGGTAGAGCCATCACCTTCGTCAACGAGGAAGACCAGTACTGGTTCCAGCAGATTGAGAAATTCCTGGAGAAGGTGGTAGAGAAGATGCCTCTGCCGGAAGATTGCGGCGAAGGCCCTGAATACATCAAGCTCAACAAGCCTTCAAAACGCAACAATGGTCGAAAGGGCAAGGGCGGAAAGCAGGGCGGAAACAACCGCAACGGCAACCGCGGCGGCAACAATAACAGCAACGGCGAGGGCAAGAGCAAGACCAGCGCCAAGAGCCGCAGACAGAAAGACCGCGACCAGACTTCACACAAACGCAAGCCAAACAAGCCAAACGAGCGTCAGGAAAAGACTCCTCAGAACAATGGCGAGAATGGCGCACAGAAGAATCACGAGAACGGCGAGCAGAAGAATCGCGAGTTCAAGAACAATGAACAGAGAAGCGCTGAGCAGCGCAACGGCGAGCAGAAGAATCGCAATAACAACAAGCGCCGCAACAACAATAAGCAGCGCAACAACGAGAACGGCAACCAGCAGGGCAATCAGCAGTCTAACGGCAACCAGCGCCCAGGCAATGAGAACAATGTTCGTCCTGGAAGCAATGGCCGAGGCAGAGGCGTAGCCCAGAAGAAGCAGGGTGGCGCTCAGCAGAACCAGCAGAAGCGACAAGGCGCTGCTCCTCAGAACCAGCAGAAGAAGGGTTCTGAGAATTCCGGTCCTCGCAAGTACGCTCCTGTTGTCAATCCACAGAAGAACGATAATCCTGTGAAGAAATTCATCAAGCGTATCTTCGGATTCGGCAAATAATCTCAAGAGAGAGTAATCTCCCGAAATGACGTATTCCTGCTTCCAGGCAGGCTTATACATTATTATATATATGAGAAGCCCGATAAGAGAGTTGGACTATCCCAACCTTTTGTCGGGCTTCTCTTTTTTAAACGAACCTGAAAACACGGCTAAAATGGATAGAAATAAAAGACTCCCAGTCACTCCGCTGATGTTCTTCAGCCTCATACTATCACTTAGCATCATCACAGCCAGATACAGCTATGATTACTTCTCCACGCGCTATTGGCTCATCGCAGCCATCATTGCCATAGCCTTAGCCGGCTGCTGCTATGTACTCTATGAAACCCGTCAGCTTTTCCGGCTCTTCTTCAGAAAAATCAAGCAGCTGGTCCTTCTTCAGAGTCTCCTTCTGTCGCTCTGCCTGTTCTGTCTGGGCGGTTTCATCACCTCCCATCATATCGATAAGACGAAAGCACCTGGCAGCATCATGACCTACCAGTCACTCTCCCCCATCGACCGCACCATCCTGGCAAGCCGTTCCTTCCGCCAGCAGCTGGAACAGCAGCTGCATACTTATCATATCGACGGACAGGACTTCGCCGTGATTTCTGCGATGGCGATGGGCGATAAGGGTTCACTCGACCGGGAAACCAAGGAGAGCTTTTCCATCTCCGGCACAAGTCATGTACTGGCAGTAAGCGGCTTGCACATAGGCATTATCTTCCAGCTCTTCGTGATTCTTCTGGGCGGAAAGCGCCGTTCCAGACCCACCATTGCCCTGTCCCTCGTTGCCGTATGGGCGTATGTCGTCTTTATCGGCTTTCCCCCTAGTGCCGTCAGATCAGCCTCCATGCTCAGCATCTACAGCTTCTGCCTGCTAGCCCTGCGCCCCGACCTTTCGCTCAACACCCTGGCGCTAGCCTATGTCATCATGCTGTTTCTGAATCCCTTCCATCTTTTCGACATCAGTTTTCAGATGTCCTTTCTCGCCGTGGCTTCCATCCTCATATTCTATCCCCCGCTCTTCGGACTGCTCAAATCCCACGGCAAGATCATCCGTTGCCTCTGGGGATTATTCAGCGTATCCCTGGCGGCACAGATAGGTACGCTTCCGCTCATCGTCTATTATTTCGGCAGAATATCCTGCTACTCCCTGCTCACCAGCTTCATCGCCATCCCGGCAGCCACCCTCATCCTCTATCTTTGTGCCCTGCTCCTGCTGCTTTCTCCCCTTACCTACATTTCCAGCCTTGCCTCCGTCGGCACCTGGCTGATGCAATATGTAGCAGCAGTACTTGCCAGCATTACCCAAGCCACCCATACCGTCTTCCGGCTTACCAGTCTGTTGCCGGGTGCCAGCATAGACCATCTTCATCTGTCACTCCTTCAGTTGATGCTTCTCTATCTGGCAGTCGTATCTGGCTACCTGGTCCTTGCCAAATGGAACCAGATAAGGGAAAAAATCTACAAGATTCGCCATTCTCATGCATTACCTTTCTAATCATTTGCCCATCACAAAAATAATGCGTATCTTTGCAGTATGAATTACGATAGAATCCAACAGCAGGCTGGTCATCTGCCAGCATTCCAGATAGCCGACACCATCAACAGCACCTTGAAGGAGTCGGTCAACCTCGTTGTCACCGCTCCGCCGGGAGCCGGAAAATCCACCGTGCTTCCGCTCACCCTCCTCGAGGCTACCCCGCAGGGAAAGATTCTGATGCTGGAACCGCGCCGACTTGCTGCCCGACAGATTGCAGAACGGATGGCAAGCATCCTGGGCGAACCGGTGGGCAAGACCGTGGGTTACCGGGTACGCTTCGAGAACAAGGTTTCTTCAGAAACCCGCATCGAGGTGCTCACCGAGGGAATCCTCACCCGAATGCTCATCCACGACGCCACGCTCGAAGGAGTGAGCGCCGTCATCTTCGATGAGTTTCACGAGCGGAGCATCAATTCCGACCTGGCGCTTGCCCTCACCCGACAGGCTCAGGAGATTATCCGACCAGATTTGAAGATCATCATCATGTCGGCTACCATCGATGCTTCTGCCATCTGCGAGGCATTACAAGCCCCACTGATAGAGAGCGAAGGACGGATGTTCCCCGTAGAGACCATTTATTCTGAGACCGATATTGCGCGATACGATATATATAAAGAGGTGGCGGCCACCATTCTCAAGGCAGCCGATAAGCATGAGGGCGATATTCTGGCTTTCCTTCCGGGACAGTCGGAGATTCTGAAATGCAAGGAGATTTTGGATGCAAGCCTCAGCAGGGCTGCAGCTTCATCATCTGCTGCAGCTTCATTATCTGCTGCTTCATCATCTGCTGCAGAACTTTCCGTTCCTCAGGTTTATCCGCTCTACGGCAATCTTCCACCCGAGAAGCAGCGCCTCGCCATCGCCCCATCCCGTGAGGGAGAAAGGAAAATCGTGCTCGCTACGCCTATCGCAGAAACCTCGCTTACCATCGAAGGGGTGAGAATCGTGGTGGATTCCGGACTCTGCAGAAAACTGGTTTACGACGCCCGTACGGGATTGAGCCACCTGGAAACCGTAACCATCAGCAAGGATATGGCTACCCAAAGAAGAGGACGAGCTGGACGAGTGGCTGAAGGAATCTGCTACCGGTTGTGGACTCAGACCTCGGAACATCTGATGGAAGACCAGCGCCAACCGGAAATAGAGGAAGCCGACCTTACGTCGATGGTTCTCGATATTGCAGCCTTTGGCGAGAACAATCCCCAGTCGCTGCTCTGGCTTACTCCACCGTCAAGCAGTAACCTACTCAATGCCAAGGAATTGCTTCTTTCTCTTGAAGCGATAGATCCGAATGGCAGCATCACCCCATTGGGCAGGAAGATGGCAACATTGCCTTGTCATCCACGCATCGCCAAGATGATGATGAGTTCAGAATCTTCTGCACTCAAAGCTCTAGCCTGCGACGTTGCCGCCCTGCTGGAAGAGAAAGACCCGATGAGCGACGCAGAGGATTCGGATATGGCGCTGCGCCTCTCCATCCTCCGTTCGCAGCGACAGAAAAACAGTCTGGGCAGATGGGCGCGCATCGCCCAGATAGCCCAGGAATACCGAAGGATGCTCAAGGTGAAGGAAGACAATGAGCCGGTGGATGCAGAGGAAGTGGGCAGACTGATTGCCCTAGCCTATCCTGAGCGCATCGCCATGGCAATCGATAATATCGGACATTTCAGAATGTCGAACGGCAAGACGCTCTTCATCGATTCAAACGATGCGATGTCGGCGCAGCAATGGCTCGCCATCGCCTCGCTCAATGTGTCAGCCCAGCCGTCGGGCACGAATGCTTCCACCCCGCTTCCATCTTCGGGAAAGGCAGGCAGGGTGTTTCTCTCGGCTCCCGTTAACATCAACGACCTCCCTACCCACGAGTTCGACAACATCTCGTGGGACAGTAAGGCGGGAATGATCAGGATGCAGAGAGAGCGACGCATCGGAACCCTGGTGGTGGATAGCAAACCGCTCCAGGATGCAGACAAGCAGCAGATTATCCATATTCTCTGCACCGCCATCCGGAAGGAAGGACTCAGCATGCTGGATTGGAACGAAGACGTTCAGCGGTTGCAGCGGAGAGTGGCGAAGGTAAGAGAGTGGCACCCGGAAATGGAGTTGCCCGATCTGTCCACCACGCACCTGATGGAGACAGCCGCCGAATGGTTGCCCTTCTATCTGGAACAGGGCGGAAAGCTCAAGACGAGCACCGCCGAACTCAGGAAGCTCAATCTCCCGGAAATTCTCTGGGCACAGATTCCATACGAACAGCAGCAGGAAATAGACCGCCTCGCACCCACCCACATCGTGGTTCCATCGGGCAGTCATATCCGCATCGACTATCGCCAGGGAGCCGAGGCTCCCATCCTCAGTGTCCGCCTGCAGGAATGCTTCGGAATGACTCAGACGCCAGCTGTTGATGATGGCAGGCAGCCTCTGTTGCTGGAGCTGCTCTCTCCAGGTTTCAAGCCCGTACAGCTTACGCAGGACCTCGCCAGTTTCTGGCAATCCACCTACTTCGAGGTGCGCAAGGAGCTGAAGCGCCGCTACCCCAAGCATTTCTGGCCCGAAAATCCATTGGAAAGCGAGGCAGTAAGAGGGGTAAAAAGGAAGAAATAATAGATAAAAGAATAGTATAACTTTTAAATAATATATAATTATGAATGTAGGAGATAAAATACCAGAGATTCTTGGCATTGACCAGGACGGACGTGAGATCAAGGCAAGCGACTATCGTGGTCGCAAGATAGTACTCTACAGTTATCCGAAGGCTAACACCAGCGGATGCACTGCCGAAGCCTGCTCCCTGCAGGCTCATAAGGAGGAACTGGCAGCAGCCGGTTACGAGATTATCGGTGTGAGCAAGGACAAGCAGGCACTGCAGAAGAAGTTTGCAGAAACCAAGGGTCTGCAGTTCCCTCTTATTGCCGATACCGAGACCACCCTTTTGCAGGAACTCGGCTGCTGGGGCGAGAAGGTAACCTGCGGCAGAAAGACCATCGGAATCCTCCGCACCACCTATCTTGTCAACGAAGAAGGCATTATTGAGAAAATCTTCACTCCAAAGGAGATCAAGACCAAGATTCATGCAGAGCAGATTCTGGATTACATCCATCAATAGAGAACAAATATGACAGAATTTGAAAAAATGAGAAACAGCGAGCTCTATGATTTCAGCAACAAGGAAGGCATGAAAAGCATAGAGCACGCCAACCGTCTCTGCTGCCGCCTGCAGACGCTAACCCTGTTTGATGAAGACTATCGAACCATTATCGAAGAACTGATTCCTGGCATTCCAGCTTCAGCCACCATCTGTCCACCCTTTCACTGCGACCATGGTCACGGTATCAAGGTGGGTGAGAATGTATTCATCAACTATGGCGCCACGATGCTCGATGAAGGCTGGATTACCATCGGCGACCGCACCCTGATAGGTCCGAACTGCCAGTTGGTAACCCCTAACCACCCCATCGACTATATGGAGCGCCGCAAGACAGTAGAAACAGGCTTCCCCATCACCATTGGCGAAGATTGCTGGCTGGGAGCGGGAGTCATCGTTTGCCCAGGAGTAACCATCGGGGCCCGCAGCGTGATCGGAGCCGGCAGCGTAGTGGCAAAGGATATTCCCGCCGATTCCATGGCAGTAGGAAACCCGGCAAGGGTAATCAGGAAACTCAGATAAATATGTATTGGTTTTAAAACATAAGATTATGACAAACAAGGAATTGATACTCGCCCAACTGATGAGGGCGATGATTAAGTACGATGGTGGCGATGCGCCACGCATCCAGCATTTCGTAAAGGTGCACGACTTTGCCCGTATGATTGCGATAGCAGAGGGAATGAACGAAGAAGAACTCTTCGTGCTCGAAGCAGCAGCTATCCTTCACGATGTAGGCATTCACGTTTCAGAAGCCAGATACGGCAACTGCGATGGCAAGCACCAGGAAGAACTGGGTCCTGACGAGGCAAGAAAAGTACTGTCAGAAGTAGATGGATTCACAGCCGCACAGATAGAAAGAATCTGCTGGCTCATTGCCCATCATCATACTTATAAGGATGTAACCAGCCTCGACCATCGCATTCTGCTCGAAGCAGATTTCCTGGTGAATTCCTTCGAAGCCCACCTTGCTCCCGAAGGCATCATCACCTTCCGCGACCATGTTTTCCGCTCGGAGTCAGCAATCAGTATGCTGAATGATATGTGGGGACTGGAATAAGGAGAATACTTTTGTCTAAAAAATAATAATTTAAAATCATGGGAAAAACAATAAATGATATGGGAAATAGACAGCCGGATAGCAATACTGGCAGCAGTAAGCAAAAAGGAGTGAAGAATAAGCAAACTCGGCAGCTGGTACTATGGATTGGCGCTTTGATAGTAGGCGCAGTCTTAGGTATGTTCGGCATCAGCTGGCTGGATGGCCTGATGAATTTCATCGCCACGGTCTATACCCGCTTATTCCAACTTCTGGCAGTACCAACCATAGCCTTGGCAGTTATCACAACCCTGGCATCCTTGGGCAACCAGGCAGATACCGGTAAGATATTCCGCCACGCCATCACCTACACCCTGCTCACGACGATAGCAGCTGCAGCAGTGGGACTGGTGCTCTACAACATCGTTTCTCCAGGCAATTTACCTACAGCCTTGGTACAGAGCGGTATGGCAGATGTTCCCCAAAAGCTGGGAGAAACCAGCTATTATGACCATATTCTTGGGGTAATACCCAACAACATCATCAAGCCGTTTGCCGAAGGAAATGTACTCTCCATCCTGATTTTGGCTGCAGCTGCAGGTATTGCTTTAACCAAAATGCCATCAAGCGATAAGAAAGAAGTCGTGATGAAGGGATTGTTTGGATTACAGGATCTGCTTTTCATGCTGATTCATGGATTAATCTGGGCTCTGCCTCTGGGTATCGTTGCCTTTGCAGCACAACTCTCAGCCCAGTTCTCTGCGGGTATCGTGATGGCTTCTCTAGGAAAGTACGTAGCTGTTATCCTGGGAGGTAATGTCATTCAATTCTTCATCATCCTTCCGCTCTTCCTCTTGGCAAGAGGCTTGAATCCTGTGCGTACATTGGGAAAGATGATGCCGGCAGTATTAATGGCTCTGTTTACAAAGAGTTCTGCTGCTACGTTGCCGGTGACGATGCAGACAGCAGAAGATAGACTGGGAGTTTCCAATCAGGTTTCCCGCTTCGTATTGCCTATCTGTACTACCATCAACATGAATGGTTGCGCTGCGTTTATCCTCGTAACCTCCTTATTCCTGATACAGAATGGAGGAATGCCTTTACCTTGGACTACGATGATTCTCTGGCTCTTCATTTCAGTTATCTCAGCAGTGGGTAATGCAGGAGTGCCGATGGGATGTTATTTCCTGACCCTATCTCTGATGTCCGGTATCAATGCTCCTATCGGCATCATGGGTATCATCCTGCCAATCTATACCATTATCGACATGGTAGAGACGGCAGAGAATGTATGGTCAGACTCCTGTGTCTGTGCCATGGTGGATAGGGATTTGAAAAGATAGAAACAATAGTGAGCATGCAAAAATATCACCATGATTGTAGGATAAGGGCAGAAAAACTTTGTGCTTTCAAGATTTATTCGTACTTTTGCAGTCAAAAACAGAAAGGGAGGGATGAATGCTGATGCAGAAATCCCTCTTTAAGTATAACAAAAAAGAAGAAAGCCTATGTTCCATATCGCTCAATACTTCCCTATCACAGACCCTACGTTGATATTCTTCGTAGTGCTCCTCATCATCCTCTTTGCCCCTATCATCATGGGTAAACTCCGTATCCCGCACATCATCGGTATGGTGCTGGCAGGTGTGCTCATAGGCAAATACGGACTGAATATCCTGGAGCGCGACTCTTCGTTTGAGCTCTTCGGAAAGGTGGGACTCTATTACATCATGTTCCTCGCTGCACTGGAGATGGATATGGAAGGCATGAAAAAGAACAAGTCGCGACTGCTTATCTATGGCCTGCTCACCTGTTTTATACCGTTCTTCCTCACCTATGGCATGAGCATCTGGCTGCTCCACTACTCTGCCAAGGCTTCCTTCCTGCTGAGCTGCATCATGGCATCCAATACGCTGATTGCCTATCCTATCGTTTCGAGATACGGACTGCAACAGAAACCGAGCGTTACGCTGAGTGTGGGGTCGAGCATGATTTCGCTGCTCATAGCCCTGATTATGCTTGCCGGACTGGTAGCATCGTTCAGTAAGCATGACGGCGTACTGTTCTGGGTATTCTTCACCCTCAAGTTTGCTGTCTATTGTGGCGTGATGATTATGCTGATTCCCCGACTTACAAGATGGTTCTTGCGAAGATACAGCGATGCGGTGATGCAGTTTATCTTCGTACTTTCGATGCTCTTTATGAGTGCGGCACTTTCGCAGATAGTGGGCATCGAGGGCGTTTTCGGTGCTTTCTTCGCCGGTCTGATATTAAACAGATATATTCCGCATGTTTCGCCGCTGATGAACCGCCTCGAATTTATCGGCAATGCCCTCTTCATTCCTTATTTCCTGATAGGTGTGGGCATGCTAATCAATATCAATCTGCTGTTTCAGGGCAGTCATATTCTATGGGTCGTGTTCTGCATCGCCTTCTTCGGAACCCTGGGCAAAGCCATCGCAGCCTATATCGCCTGTCTGGGTTTCCGATTGCCACTTTCTTCGGGTCACATGATGTTCGGACTCACTTCGGCTCATGCTGCCGGAAGTATCGCCATGGTGATGGTGGGTATGCATCTGCTCGTAGCACCGGGCACTTACCTCGTCAACGATGATATGCTCAATGGTGTGGTTATCATGATTCTGATTACCTGCATCATCTCATCCATCCTTACCGACCGGTCTTCGCAGAAGATTATCCTGAGAGACAAGGAACTGCCTGATGCGGAAGACGACAAGAAGGTGAGCGATGAGAAGATTCTGGTTCCGGTGAAATATCCTGAATATGCCGACAACCTGATGAGTCTGGCGTTTCTGGTGAGAAACCAGAAACTGAACAGGGGACTCATCTGCCTGAATGTGGTATATGAAGACAAGGACATGCGATACAACCAGGAACAGGGAAGACGGATTCTGGAACATTGCAGTCAGCTGGCTGCTGCCACCGATGTGATGACGCAGACCCAGGTTCGTATTGCAGCCAACATCGCCAACGGCATCAAGCATGCCTTCAACGAGTTCCAATGTTCTGAGATTATCATCGGAATGCACATGCATCCTGAGGTTTCGCCGAAGTTCTGGGGAGAATTCCACCAGAGTCTCTTCAACGGATTGAGCCGACAGATCATCATGGCACGCATCAGACAGCCGTTGAATACATTGAGAAGAATACAGGTAGCCGTACCTTCGAGAGCAGAGTTTGAGCCGGGTTTCTACCGCTGGCTGGAACGACTATCCCGACTTGCCGGCAACCTCGACTGCCGCATCCAGTTTCATGGCAGAGAAGAGAGTCTGGCGCTCATCAATGAATATATCAAGAACCGGCATCCGGAAGTGCGTGCAGATTATACCCAGATGATTCACTGGAACGAGTTGCCGCAGCTGGCTTCGCAGATATCTCCAGACCACCTGTTCGTGGTAGTAACCGCCCGTAAGGGAACCGTATCTTACAAGACTGCACTGGAGCGTCTGCCGGAGGAAATAACTAAATACTTCTCAGGTACCAACCTGATGATTATCTTCCCCGACCAGCATGGTGATTCCTACGGCGACCAGCTTACCTTCGCTGAGCCTCAGCATCAGGAAGAGATCAGTGCTTACGAATCATTCCTGCAATGGTTTAAGAAGAAGTTCAGAAAATAACAAATTTGTTTTTATCAAAAAGAGTTTTATTACATAAAATAAGGCTCTTTTTTTCTTTTTATCTCTTAAAATTAGGCATTTCCAAATATTTTGCTTAATTTTGCCT
>OIZH01000235.1_pt1 | contig 11901 bp, 8 predicted proteins | sample 1588511 | NCBI WGS metagenome assembly OIZH01 (sample SAMN03283237) | human gut metagenome | biome: human-associated habitat; material: feces | host: Homo sapiens | place: Peru | collected 2012
AGAATTGATCTCTCAGATAAAGGTCTTCGCGAATGATGCTGACCATCCTATCAGCGTATTGTGTAATTGTGCTGCAGTAATGAAGACAATCTTTCCAGAGGAATATTTCTGGGTAGGTTTCTATATTGTAGATGGTGACGAACTGTACCTCGGTCCGTTCCAGGGTACACCTGCATGTACACGCATCAAGTTCGGACGCGGAGTATGTGGCACGGCATGGAAAGAGCAGCGCACACTTGTTATAGAGGATGTCGATAAGTTCCCTGGTCATATAGCCTGCTCGTCGCTCTCACGATCTGAGATTGTCGTTCTGTTGAAGCACAATGGGGTAGTGGTTGGTGAAATAGACATCGACAGCACCGAATTGGCTACATTCGACGACGTGGACAGACAGTTTCTTGAGCTTGCGGCAGAGATGATTGCGCCTTATATGGCGAAGCTCGCCATACCTTTATGAATCTATAGTGTGCGTGGCAAGAATGCCATACCCTCCTATAATGCTGCTTAAGCATGGCAAGAATGCCATATCCTCATATAATGCTGCATAAGTATGGCGAGAAAGTTCTGTTTTATATAGATCTTATGGTTTAAAAGCAGAAAAATGTAAGTTTGTAGTTAAAAAGTTGCGAAAACGTTTGGTGGTTTCATAACAAATGCGTACCTTTGCAACCGCTTACAGAGCAATACGGGTAAGTCTTGCACGGCCAGCTCCCTTCGAACCCTCCAGGACGGGAACGTAGCAAAGGTAGTTGGTTGTAGCGGCGCGATGTAAGTAGCTTGCCCACCCGCCTCTTTAGCTCAGTTGGCCAGAGCACGTGATTTGTAATCTCGGGGTCGTTGGTTCGAATCCGACAAGAGGCTCAAAATGATGACGAGACAAGACTTTAAGTTTTGTCTCGTTTTTTTGTATTTGCATGTTTGAGGTGCTTGCTGCGCCTTGAATGCTGCAAGGTTGTATAAACTTAGAGCGGCGGAGCTTTACCTCAGTCGCCATGATTAAAATTTAGAAGACTATGGAAAAGATAGACGTTACTACACTCCACGATAATGTGTTCACAACTATTGGTAAGGAGTGGCTGCTTGTTGCTGCAGGCAACAAGGAGAAGTTCAACATGATGACAGCATCTTGGGGATGCCTCGGCTGGTTGTGGAGACGTCCGGTGGCTATTGTTTATATCCGTCCGGAGCGTTATACACACGAGTTCATAGAGGCTAACGACACAATGAACCTTGTTTTCCTCGGCAATTCTGAGGAGGCACGCAAGGCGTATACGTTCTGCGGCACTAAGTCGGGAAGAGACTTCGACAAGGCGAAGGAGGCTCACCTCACACCTGTTGCTACCGAGAACGGTTGCGTTACATTCGAAGAAGCACGCCTCACACTCACTTGCCGCAAGCTGTACAAGACACAGATTCGTCCGGAAGAGATGCTCGACAAGTCGATTGAGCAGTTCTACGGAGAACAGGGCGGTTTGCACGACGTGTATGTAGTGGAGATTCTCGACGCTTACAAGAAGTAATGTCCTAACAAGCAAAACCATTCTATATACATAATATTATATAGTACAGGTCAATTAATATTCAAACAGATCTTTGATGACAGAGAAAATAGATAAGTATAAGGTTCAGGCGGCTTTGGTGCGCTCGTTCTTCGACGCCTTCTCGCATGGCGTTATAGAGAGTCAGGTGGAAGACCCGAAGGAGAAAACGACACCGCAGTCGGTGAAGAAGCTGATGCTGGAGCACTACGAGCACATTGCGCCCGCTTTCTTCGACACCATGTTCTTCCCGTTGGCAGCCATGAACTACAAGTACGAAGACATTGCGGCACTGGCTCGCGAAGCGCATCAGCGCGGCGACGGCATGATGGCGCTTGTGCGCACGGCGTGTGGCGACGAGGCGTACTATAACGCTATGGTGGAGGAATACAAGCGCAACTTCTCGATGCTGCTTGCAGGCAGATACCTCTCAAATGCCGACCATCTTGAGGGCTATGTGCGTAAGGCGGAGGATGAGACGGAAGCGTCGGTAGACTCCGACCGCGCCATCGAGCTGACTGTGCGTGTCGTGATGTTCGCATACGTTCGCGGTCTGCGCCAGACTGGGGAGAGTGCACGTTTTGATAGATCGGTGCACTTGGGACAAGTGCACCCCCTTGGGGAGGATGCACGTTCTGATCGGTCGGTGCACTTGAGACAAGTGCACCCCCTTGGGGAGGATGCACGTTCTGATCGGTCGGTGCACTTGAGACAAGTGCACCCCCTACGTGGGGCTACGCTCTTTCGTCTGATGCTCGACGCGATGAACATCTTGCTGCTCGACGAAGCTGTCGACTTTGCTGACGCAGAGGCAGCAGACCTTGCTTCGCTGTTCTTGAAGGTCTGCCAGACGCAGCATAACTTCACGGTTATGACCGACGAGATGGACCGCACATATTCAGAATTAATGAAGGAATAATAACAAATACTATGAAACAGATTCCAGTATTGCTGCTCACAGGTTATCTGGGCAGCGGCAAGACAACATTGTTAAATCGTATCCTTTCTAACGAGAAAGGCATTAAGTTCGCCGTTATCGTGAACGATATCGGCGAGGTGAACATCGACGCCGACCTCATCCAGCAGGGTGGAGTGGTGAACAAGCAGGACGACAGTCTGGTGGCTCTGCAGAACGGCTGCATCTGCTGCACGCTGAAGATGGACCTTATCGACCAGTTGCGCGACATCATTAACATGAAGCGCTTCGACTATATCGTCATCGAGGCGAGCGGCATCTGCGAACCCGCACCGATTGCGCAGACTATCAGTTCGATGGTGACCCTCGGTCCGCAGTATATCACCAACGGCATACCGCGTCTTGACAGCATCGTGACCGTGGTGGACGCGCTGCGCATGAGAGACGAGTTCAACAACGGCGACGCTCTGACACGCGACGGACTTGAAGACGAAGACCTCGAAAACCTCGTAATACAGCAGATAGAGTTCTGCAACACGATACTTCTGAACAAGGCTGCGGAGGTGAGCGCTGACGATCTGCGCAAACTCACCGAGATAATCCGCGCCATTCAGCCTAAAGCAGAAATCATACCATGCAACTACGGCGACGTAGACTTGGAGCGTCTGCTCAACACCGGTCGTTTCAACTTCAACGAGGTGGCTACATCGGCTGCATGGATCAACGAGATTGAGAATCATCACGGCGATGAGGAGAATGACGATGATGAGGAGGAGCACGAGCACCATCATCACGACCACGATCACGATGATGAAGAGCACGAACATCATCATCACGACCACGACTGCCATGGCGGTTGCGGACATCACCACCACCACGACCATGAAGGCGGCGAAGTGGAGGAGTACGGCATTGGCACGTTCGTATATTATCGCAGAAAGCCGTTCGACATGAACTTCTTCGACAACTTCGTGGCGCGTCTGTTCCCGAAGAACGTCATTCGCTGCAAGGGATTGTGCTGGTTCAAGGAAGAACCCGACATGTGCTATCTCTTTGAGCAGGCAGGCAAGCAGATGGAGCTGAAAAACGCCGGACAGTGGTACGCCACAATGCCGAAGGACGAACTGCAGCAGATGCTCGAACGTGAAGAAGGACTGCGCAGAGACTGGGACGAGAAGTATGGCGACCGTATGCAGAAGCTCGTGTTCATCGGTCAGAAACTCGACAAAAAGGCAATAAAAGAACAGCTCGACATGTGTCTTACGGATGTAGAACTGTAAAAGGACTTACGGAATTATAACATAAAGCAAGAGGGTTTGGCGGAATAGCCATACCCTCTTTATTTTTTTAGTCTGCGTGGGTATGACAAGGATGCCATACCCTTCTATATTAGAGATGCTTCATGATGTCGAGCAGGTGATCCCAAACCATCTGAACAGTCGGGATGTGCAGACGCTCGTCAGGAGTATGCACGTCGCGCAGCGTAGGACCGAACGAAACCATGTCGAGGTTCGGGTAGCGCTCAGAGAACAGACCGCACTCCAAGCCAGCGTGGATGCCCTTAACGATAGGATCCTTGCCGAAGAGCTTCTTGTACGACTCGACAGCCACCTTCGTGAGCTTGCTGTCCGGGTTCATCTTCCAAGCCGGGTAGCCGTCGCTCATCTTCACCTCAGCGCCAGCCAGTTCGAAGGCAGCCTTAACGGTGTTGGTCTCGTTCTCGAGGTTGCTCATCACGTTAGAGCGCTGCGAAGCCACTACGTTGATCTCGTTCTCTGTGGTCTGAACGCTTGCCACATTGTTAGAAGTCTCGACCATGTATGCCAGAGCCTCGTCCTGGCACATAGCGAACACGCCGTTGTCGACAGCCTGCATGCAGAGGATGAAGCGGCGGCTTGCGTCCTTCGGCAGTACGCTCTCAGCGTCAGCGCTACCGAGGTTGAACTCCATAACCGGCTCGGTTACGTGGAACTCCTCCTCGATGTTAGCTGTGAACACGTTCCAGTCGGCACGTACAGTCTCCTTCTCGCTTGCCGGAACAGCGAATACGATGCTGCCGTCGCGAGGAATAGCGTTGTGCAGTTTGCCCGAGTTGAACTTAGCGAGGCGAAGATCCATCTTCTCCTGCTCCTTATAGAGGAAACGAGCGAGAATCTTGATGGCGTTGGCGCGCTTCTTGTTGATATCGTCGCCAGAGTGTCCGCCCTTCAAGCCCTTTACCGAAGCTGTGAGGAAGAACATACCCTCGGGAGCAGCCTCACGCTCGAATGTGAAGCGAGCCGAAGTAGTCTTTCCGCCGGCGCAAGAGATGAAGATCTGACCTTCGTCCTCAGAGTCGAGGTTGATGAGCATATCGCCCTTCATGAAACCTGCCTTCATGCCCATAGCACCAGTGAGACTTGTCTCCTCGTCGCGTGTGAACACACACTCCAGCGGTCCGTGCTCGATGTCGTCGCTGTCGAGGATAGCCAGTTCGATAGCGCATCCGATGCCGTCGTCAGCACCGAGAGTTGTGCCCTTAGCGTTGAGCCATTCGCCGTCGACATAAGTCTGAATAGCGTCGGTGTGGAAGTTGAAGTCTACGTCTACGAGTTTGTCGCAGACCATGTCCATGTGGCTCTGCAGTATGAGTGTAGGAGCGTTCTCATGACCCTTTGTAGCCGGTTTGCGGATTACTACGTTGCCCGTCTCGTCGGTCTCGGTCTCTAAGCCGTGGCTCTTGCCGAACTCCTGAAGATACTCAATCATGCGCTCCTCATGCTTTGAAGGGCGCGGAATCTCATTGATTTTAGCAAACTGCTCGAACACGCGAGCAGGTTTCAATTCGCAATTGCTCATTTTCCTTAATTTTTTTATGTTGATGTTATAATAATCTGAATTTTCGGTAAATTATTTTGCCATACCGCCGATTTGCCGTACCTTTGTACCGATATGGAGCGGTGTAGCCTATCTTCTGCAAAGATAGCGCAAATCGAGCGCAATGAAGCTTGCTTCAAATTGCCGAGGTGCAGCCTATCTTCTGCAAAGATAATGTAAAAGGTAGACACCACAAAATAAAAAAATATAATATGATTAAATTAATGCTTATAAGCCTCGCTGTAGTGGCAGTAGCCTTCGCTTTGTTGTCGATAAAGGTGCTGCTGAAACGCAATGGCAAGTTCTCTTCACAGCACGTACACGACAATCCGGGCTTGCGCAAGCAGGGCATCCACTGCGTGATGGACCAAGACCGCGAAGCCCGTGAGCGCAACGGTGCCTACTAAAGTAGCCTACAAGTAAGAACGGCGTCAGTATTTCCGTATGAGATATAGCGGTACGGATATCTCCGCCCATACTATATATAATGTATACAGGCAGACGCACAGAACGATAAAAAATTAAAAAACAGAATAAAGATGAACAAGAAAAACATTTTCGGCGCACTTGCACTCGCAACTGTTGCCGCTTTCGCAATGACCTCTTGCGACAAGTCGAAGAGTCAGGTTGACGAGAAGAAGGTAGAGAGCAAGCAGGCTGTGCCTTCAGACGCAAAGATTGCGTATGTAGAGGTAGACAGCATCATGTCGCAGTACAAGTTCTGCAAGGACTACTCGCTCATTCTCCAGAAGAAGGGTCAGAACATCCAGAACACACTCGCACAGAAGCAGCACGCTCTTGAGCAGGCTTACGGCAACTTCCAGCAGAAGGTTCAGCAGAACGCCTACACACGCGAGCAGGCAGAGCAGATTCAGATGTCGCTGCAGAAGCAGAACAGCGACCTTCAGGTGCTCAACCAGCGTCTGAGCGGCGAGTTCCAGGCAGAGACAGAGAAGTATAACAACGCTCTGCGCGACTCTATCCAGCACTTCCTCGCTGTATATAACAAGGACAAGAAGTACGGCTTGATTCTGAGCAAGGCTGGCGACAACATCCTCTACGCCGACAAGGCTTACGACATCACCAACGAGGTGATTGCAGGCTTGAACAAGGCTTACAAGCCGGCGGCTCCTGCAAAGGAGGAGAAGGCTGCTAAGAAGAAGTAAGTATTTCTGCAAAGAAAAAGTAAGGCTTCTTTACAGACAAAACGCATATAACCGAAGACAATGCTGCCAATAGCATAGTCTTCGGTTTTTTGTGCTCGCACACTTTGTCGCTTATTTTGCAAATTCACGCTGTAAATGAAGATTTTTAAACAAAATGCCAATTTAAACACAAAAATATCTATCAAATGTTTCTTTGTATTAAAATATTTATTACTTTTGCAATCGTATTGTATGCCTTTAGTGTAAAATTGATACAATTAATAATTAGAGAGAATAGTTTTAGAGAACTAAATAAGTAAATAGATTCATTAACTTTTAAACTTTATAGTTATGAGAAAGACGTTACTTAACACAATGGGGCTCGTTCTTGCGTTGTTTGGCGCAACGAATGTTTATGCCCAGAGCACAGTAGAACTGCCTTACTCTATCACCTTCGATTCTACCAACGACGTTTGGACCGTGCTTGACGCCAGCCCGACACCTGGCACCTCATGGGAGTTCAATAACGATTGGGGCAACGACGGTTTCTGCATCGGCAACGCGTGGACAGCCACACCGAGCTACTGCATCAGGACCGACTCGGGCGAACCTAACGACTACTACGTTTCTCCGTCATTCAGCCTGAAGGCAGGCAAGACATACACCGTGAAGACAAGCTCGGGCACAATGTACAGCACTCCTGCAACACTCTCTGTAGAGTACACGACGACTCCTGCCGACGCCGCTTCGTTCACAAAGCTGAGCGACATCGATATGCCGTCTTCTGGCGTGCAGTACGACAATTCGTACGACCTCACCGTTCCTGAGGACGGACTCTACAGCTTTGCGTTCCACGCTACAAACACTTCTGCCGGCGACAAGAGCAACTGGGCATATCTCTACGCTCTCGGCTTCAGCGTCGAAGAGAAGGTAGGCGGCGAAACTCCTGACCCGGGTCCTGATCCTGATCCCGACAAACCAGATCCACCAGTAGAAGACCAGGAGGGCACATTGCCTTACGATATGACATTCGACTCGGCAGAGAAGTTCGCCACATGGACCACGATGGACAACAGCGAGACGCCGGGCGTGACATGGGCTTACACAGCTTCCGACTTCGCCGGCAAACCGGCTGCACACATGGGCGTAGACGCTAAGTCTGAAACATGCGACTGGCTCGTTTCGCCGAAGTTCGAGCTGAAGGAAGGCAAGTCGTACACGATTACAGTAGACGCTGCTTCGGGTCCGAACAACGAGCTGAACCTCATCCTCGACTACTTCGTAGGCAGCAAGTCGGCTGACAACCAGAAGACTATCGAGTGGATCGGCTCTAAGCTCCCCGCAACAGTAGGCGAGAGCGGCGAGGTGAAGAACCAGTGGACACTCGACGCCAACAAGGACGGCGTATACCTCTTCGCGTTCCGTGCACTCAACTGGGGCGCCAACAACGCTAACGACGCTATCAGCATCTACTCTGTGAAGATAGAGGAGAAGGCAGAAGGCGAGCCCGATGCTCCGGTAGCACTTCCATACGAGGTTTCGTTCGAGCAGGAAGAGAACGTAGCTGCATGGACAGCAATGGACCGCAGCGGCAACATCGGTTCTACATGGAGCTGGAATTCTTGGGGCTATCAGGAGTACGATACCGACTGGAATCCGGTGGGCGACCAGCATCCTTGTGTAAGCTTCAGCAGCGACTGGAATACCGACGCCAACGACTATTGGGTATCTCCGGCATTCGCTCTCGAGGCAGGAAAGACATACGTTGCGAAGGCTCATACAGCCAACAACCGCAGCTGTCTTGAGTCTGGCACAACATCGTTCACGATGAAGCTCGGCACAAACAAGAAGGTGCAGTCTTCGTTCGACCAGACTCTCGGCTCTATCGAGCTCAACACAGTATACGACCGCGACCCGAGCACATTCGAGTTCAGCGTACAGGAGTCGGGCAACTACTATGTAGCGTTCCACATCTCAGACTCGGAGGGTGCAAACGCTTACGGCTACATCTTCGACTTCAGTCTGGCTGAGAAGGAAGGCGCAGCAGAAGAGCCGGTGGCTACAGCTCCGGTTGCCAACCTCACGGCTACCGAGGTTATGACACGCTCGGCTGTAGAACTTGCTTGGACTAACCCGACTAAGGACGTCGACGGAAAGGATCTGCCGGCTGACGCAGCGCTCACCGTGAAGGTTTACGAGGGCGAGGAGCTTCTCGCTACACTGGACGCTCAGGCTCCGGGCAGCGAAGGCACATACACTAAGGAATACACAGCCGACACATTCGCCGGCGAACACAGCTACAAGGTGGTTGTAGTTTACAAGGAGAAGGAGTCGGACGCAGCTACAGCAACGCTCACAGTGGTGGTTGACGCTATCAACGGCGTGGTTGTTCCGACTGATGCAAAGGTTTCGGTTCACACTCTCGGTGGAGCAGCGGTTGGCAACAACCTCTCAACACTCGGCAAGGGCACATACATCGTGACCATGAAGAGAGCCGACGGCACTATGAAGACCGTGAAGGTTACTAAGTAACTGAATTCTCATAATTAATTAATTGGGCCGCTCTGCATACCAGTATGGGATGTGGAGCGGTTTTTTTATTGCTTTTGGGCGAAAAAGAATATACGGTGGGTAGCAAATAGTACGTAATGATTAATATTTCTTTGCAAAAAGGTTTGGTATATGTGAAAAATGCTGTATATTTGCAAATGTTATACCACTTAAAAACAGTAACCTAAAAAATTATAGCTATGGAAGAAAAACTTCAGTTCGTGCCTTCTTTGAAGGACGCATTCGCCATCGGCGTTAAAAATCTTGTGCCGATTGTTCTCTCAGTGTTGCTTTGGCTCGTAACCGTATGGATTCCGTACGTTAATGTGGGCACTACGATAGCCTTGGCTACGCTTCCCGTGAAGCTCAGCAAGGGCGAGATGATTAGTCCGATGTTCATTTTCGATTCCGAGTACCGTCATTGCATGGGCGAATACTTCATTCTGCAGGCGCTCATCAGCTCCGCCGTGTCTGTAGCCTGTCTGTTCCTGTTAATACCGGCTGTTGTACTCTCGTTCAGTTGGCTGCTCGCTGTCTATCTGCTTGTGGGCAAGAAGATGAATTGGGCGCTTTGCCTCTCCGAGAGCAACCGTCTGATGATGGGCTATAAGTTTAAGGCGTTCTGCTTGAAGTTTGCCGTAAACATCGCTCTGCTCGTTGTTTCCTACGTTTTCTTCAGCATGTTCGACGCCATCGCAGGTTCGTTGGGCGTACTTGTTGTGCTTCTGTGCGTTCTTGCCGGCGTTTGCGTAATGCTTTCGGTCGATGCAGTTATCTATCGCGAGTTGGTGCTCAGTGAGGATAAGGTTGAGGAGACAGAGCCTGAAGAAGCTCTTTAACGAGTGAATTGCAATGTAATAGGCATCGGTTCGCGTTCGGAATCTGATTGGGTTGCGTTCGGAATCTGATTGGGTTGCGTTCGGAATCTAATCGGATCGCGTTCGGTGTCCGATCGGGTTGCGTTCGGAGTCCGATTGGGTTGCGTTCGGTGTCCGATGATTTTTCGATAGCAAAACATTCGTAAAACCACTGCCAATAGGCAGGAGTTCTCTGAAAGAGTAAAGATTAAAGCATAAGAAAAGGCTGACTCTTGCTGCGATTTTGCAGCTTAAGAGTCAGCCTTTTTTAGTAGCGGAGGTCTCCGGCCTCCGCCGCAAGCAATAGTGTTGCTAAGTGTTTACTATCCAGCTTGGTGTTGCTAAGTGCTTATTATCTAGTTTGGTGCTGCGGAGGCCAGAGACCTCCGCTACGAAGTGAATTAGAAGTCTACGACCGTGATGCCTGCTCCGCCGAACTGCACGTGCTCGTCTTTGCATTGCGTCACGTTCGGCACCGACTGCAGATACTGTCTGATGAGCTGTCTGAGTATGCCGTTGCCCTTGCCGTGAAGGATGCGCACGCGCGACATACCCACGAGTATGGCGTCGTCGATGAAGTGCTGCACGGCGTTCAGCGCCTCGTCGCCACGCATTCCGCGCACGTCGAGGTCCTGGTGGAAGTTGAGCTTGTGCTGGTCGATGGTCTGACGCGTCTCGCGGCTGATGCCGAACGTTGGCGGCAGTGTCGACTCCGGTGTCTTCGTGGTGTGCTCAAGGCGCGATGTCTTCACCTTCGTGCGCACGTCGCCGAACACCACCGTTGCCTCCTTGCCCTCTACCGACTCCACGCGACCCACCGTCGTGAGTCCGCGCATGCGCACCGTGTCGCCAGCCTTAAAGGGGTGTTGAGGTGTTGAGGTGTTGAGGTGTTGAGATGTTGAGGTGTTGAGGAGTTGAGATGTTGAGGTGGCTGGGTTCGCCGCGTTCTCCTTCTTCTCCTTCTTGCGCTTCTCGCGTCGCTCCTTGCGCTCCATAATCTGGCGCATTTTCTTCTCGATGAGGTCGTCAGCCGACTTCGTGTCTATCTCGTTCACGTCCTCCTTAAACGCTTTCAGCTCTTCGCGCAGACGCTTTGTCTCCTCCTTCTCAGCCTGACACTCGCGTATCTCGCGGATAGTGTTCTCGATGTTGCGGTTGCTCTCCTTCAGCAGTTCCTGCGCCTGCTCCTTCGCCTGGCGCAGAATCTCCTTGCGCTTGCGGTCGAGCTCGCGAATCTCCTCCTCGTATTTTGCGATAGTCTTCTCCAGATCCTTCTCGCGCTGATGCACGTTCTGTCGCTTGTTCTCCCAGTAGCGCTTGTCGCGCACGATGTCCTGCAAGTATTTGTCGCTCTGTATGTAGTCGGAGCCCACGATGTCGCTCGCCTCGCGTATCACCTCGTCGGGTATGCCCGTCTTGCGTGCAATCTCGATGGCGAACGACGAGCCCGGCTGACCGATGGCGAGCTGGAAGAGCGGTCGCATCTCGTGGCGGTCGTAGAGCATGGCGCCGTTGGCTATGCCGTCGTGCGAGTCGGCGTAGTGCTTCAGGTTCTGGTAGTGGGTGGTTATCACGCCCCATGCGTGCTTCTTCACAAACTGGTTGAGCACAGCCTCTGCCATAGCGCCGCCAATCTGCGGCTCGGTGCCCGTGCCAAACTCGTCGATGAGCAGCAGAGTGCGGTCGCCTGCCTGCTTCATCATATTCTTCATGTTCAGGAGGTGAGAAGAGTATGTTGAGAGATCGTTCTCGATGCTCTGCTCGTCACCGATGTCAATCATGATGTCGGCGAATACTCCAACCTTCGAACGCTCACTCATAGGTACGGACAGACCGCACTGCAGCATATACTGCAACAGACCAACCGTCTTCAGACACACCGATTTACCTCCGGCATTAGGACCGGAGATGATGAGGATGTGACGGTCGCGGGTCAGCGTTATGTCGAGAGGAATGGTGGGCTTGTCCTGCTTTTTCAGAGCCAGCCACAGGAGCGGATGGCGTGCCGTAATCCAGTCCACTACAGGCTTCTTGTCCAC
>OIZH01000241.1_pt1 | contig 11699 bp, 9 predicted proteins | sample 1588511 | NCBI WGS metagenome assembly OIZH01 (sample SAMN03283237) | human gut metagenome | biome: human-associated habitat; material: feces | host: Homo sapiens | place: Peru | collected 2012
AATGGCGCAGGGATTAGAAGAAGGAATGGCGCAGGGAATAGAGAAAGGAAAAGCAGAGGCAGAGCACCTAAAGAACATTGAGTTTGCAAAGCTCATGCTAAGCGACGGTGACTCTACTGAGAAAATACAAAGATACACGGGACTTACGGCAGAAGAAATTAACGAAATTGCGCAAAGCCTACATTAATAAGAAGTCGCTATTGCGCAAGGTTGTGTAAACTGAACTGTGTTACGCACAAAACCCGCATAAGTAAAAATAAGAAATCCGCAATGCTGAAAAACAAGCATTGCGGATTTTTTTGTTATAGTATCTGAAGCACCTCCTTGAGGTCCTCAATCTTTTTGAGTTCGTCCATGATGACACTCACTTCGCTGCGGTCGTGAACGCGAATCTCGATGGTGCCGTCGAAGATGCCCTCCTCACTCGAGATGGTAATGCGGTGCATATTGACGTCGAGCTTGTCGGAGATAACCTCCGAGATGTCGTGCAGCATTCCCTTGCGGTCGATGCCGCGCAACTCTATCGTCGCATCGAAGAACATCACCTTGTGCATGTCCCACTTTGCGTCGAGGATACGATTGCCGAAGCTCGCCTTCAGTCGCGAAGCCACATCGCAGTCGCGGCGGTGAATCTCGATGCGATTCTTGTTGTCGATGTATCCCATGATGTCGTCGCCAGGGATGGCGTGGCAGCAGGTCGGGAAGATGTATTGCGAGATGTTCTCCTCGTTGATGATCACCGGTTTCTTCTTATTAAAGCCCTCACCCACTATGAATAGATTCGACTTCTTGTCGTCCTTGCTGTTGTCCTTCTTAAGGAATGGCACAAACTTGCGCCATCCGCCCTGCTCTGCCTTGCGCTCGCGCAGCTCGTCGAGGTCTTTGTCACCGAGCAGGACGGAGCGTTTGCCAAGCATAAGGAACAGATCCTCGTGCTTCTTAGCCTCGTGCAATTCGCAGAGTTTATTGAGCACCTGCGTAGTCATCTCCAGTTCGTTCTTGCGCAGCCAGTCGTCGAGTATCTGCTCGCCTCGCTTCTGCAGTTCGCGGTTGTCGCGGCGCAGTATCGCCATAATCTTCTGCTTCGCCTTCGCCGTGAAAACGAAATTTATCCACGAAGCCTGCACGTGCTGCGACTTCGACGAGAGTATCTCCACCTGGTCGCCGCTCTGCAACTTGTGGCTCAGCGGCACCAGTTTGTGGTTCACCTTAGCGCCGATACAGTGCGAACCGAGGAATGTGTGTATCTGGAAAGCGAAGTCGAGCGCCGTACATTGCGCCGGCATGGTCTTGATTTCGCCCTTCGGTGTGAACACGAATATCTCGCTTGCAAAGAGGTTGAGCTTGATGGTATCGAGGAAGTCCATTGCGTCGGGCTGCGGATCGTCGAGAATCTCCTTGATAGTAGACAGCCAGTTGTTGAGTTCCGAATCTTCATCAACGGTCTCTACACTCGACTCCAGTCCCTTCTCCTTGTACTTCCAGTGAGCGGCAAAGCCCTGCTCAGCCACTTCGTCCATATGGTCGGAACGTATCTGCACCTCTATCCACTTGCCCTGCTTCGACATCAGCGTCACGTGCAAAGCCTGATAGCCGTTTGCCTTCGGGTGGTTCACCCAGTCGCGCAGACGGTCGGGATGCGACTTGTATATGCGGTTGATTGCGACGTATATTTTGAAGCACTCGTTGATTTCCTCCGAGCGTTCCTTCGGCGTATAGATGATGCGCACAGCAAGAATGTCGTAGATTTCATCGAACGTGACGTGCTTGTTCTGCATCTTGTTCCAAATGGAATAAGGACTTTTCACGCGCGCCTTCAGTTCGTACTTTATGCCCATCTTGTCGAGAGCTTCACGTATAGGAGCAGTAAAGTTCTCGAAGAGCATGTCGCGCTGCGCCTGCGTGTCGGCAAGTTTTCCCTTGATATAGTCGTACTCTTCTGGATGCTCGTAGCGGAACGAGAGGTCTTCGAGTTCTGTTTTTATCTTGTTCAAACCCAAGCGGTTTGCGAGTGGTGCGTAGATGTAGAGCGTCTCACCGGCAATCTTATACTGCTTATTAGCTGGCTGCGACTGCAGAGTGCGCATGTTGTGCAGGCGGTCGCAAATCTTGATGAGTATGACACGGATATCATCGCTCATCGTGAGCAGCAACTTCTTGAAGTTCTCTGCCTGCGCCGACGCCTTGTCGCCAAAGATACCACCAGAAATCTTGGTCAGTCCGTCCACAATCTGCGCAATCTTCTCGCCGAAGATATTCGTGATATCCTCAACGGTATAGTCGGTATCCTCGACAACATCGTGCAGGAGTGCGGCGCAGATGCTCGTCGACCCGAGTCCCATCTCCTCCACCGCGATGCGTGCCACCGCAATAGGGTGCATGATGTATGGTTCGCCCGACAATCGGCGCACACCTTTGTGTGCCTGTCGTGCGAAGTTGAACGCCTTGGTTATAATATCAACCTTCTTTCGGTGACGCGATGCCACATATATATCGAGTACTTCCTTGAAGGCTTGTTCTATCATTTGGTCATCAGCAGACTCTCGCTGCTTGTCTTTCAGATTCTGGTCGTCCATGATTCAGGTCTCCTATATATTAATAAGGTATATGTGTATGCGGCAGGGTGCAGAGATTCGCACCAGTCTTACTTGATGCGAATCTTCTTGCCTGCACGTATGCTGCTTCCGCTAATCTTGTTAAGCTTTTTCAGTTTTCTAACGGTGGTGCCGTTGCGGCGTGCTATCTCAGAAAGCGTGTCGCCCTGGCGAATCGTTACGTTCTTACTGCGTTCGCGGCGCGACTTTTTGCGCGACGCCTTGCTGTGTCTGCCGCTTCTGCTTGAAGAGTGGCGCGACACTACCGGAGCGTCTGTGTTTACTTCCACTTCCAGGCGCTTTGTGAGCAGTTCGTCTGGTCTGTAGGCGTAGATAGAGTCTTCGTTGTCGATGAAGTTGCCCACCATAGCCAGCGGCAAGCGAATTGCAGACGGCTTTGTGCTGCCGTTCACAACGCTATGGCGATACTGCGGGTTGAGCTGCTTTATCTGGTCAATATCCATACCGAGCACCTGAGCCACCTGCTCGAAGTGTACGTCGCGGTTTACGACCACGGTGTCGGTCTTTACGGGCAGGTCTGCACGCATCGGACAGATATTGTGCTCGCAATAGTAGTTCATTATATAGTTGGCGGCGATGAACGCCGGCACGTAGCCACGTGTTTCTTTCGGCAGATAAGGATAGATGCGCCAGTAGTCTTTCTCGCCGTTTGAGCGGTGGATGGCGCGGTTGATGGCCTCCGGACCGCAGTTGTAGGCTGCGATAACGAGGTTCCAATCGCCGAAGATCTTATAGAGATCGCGCAGATAGTGGGCTGCTGCGTACGAAGCGCGAACAGGGTCGCGACGTTCGTCAACAAGCGAGTTCACTTCGAGTCCGTACTTCTTGCCGGTGGTGAGCATGAACTGCCAAAGACCGGTGGCGCCGACGCGCGAAACGGCGTTAGGATTGAGCGCCGACTCAATGACCGGCAGATACTTCAATTCGAGAGGCAAGCCATACGACTCGAGAGCCTCCTCGAAGATAGGCATATAGAAGTTCTGTGCGCCGAGCATTACGCTCACGGAGCGGCGCAGACGTCCGCTGTAGCGGTCGATGAACTTCTGAACGACGTCGTTGTAGGGCAACTCGATGATGGTCGGGATGCGGCTCAGACGCTCCTTGTACACTTCTGCGCTGTAAACAGGATTCACATCAGGCATGTTGCAGTCGAAGCTCATGTGGAGATAAGTCTTGCTGTTGTAGTTGTTGAGCAGACTGTCATAATCGTGAGTAAGCGCCTCAGGCAGGTCAATCACTTCCTGCTTGCCCTGGGCGTCGGTTACTATTATTTCGTCGTCATTATTCTCGCTCTGCGCGAGAGCCTGACTTGCAAAGCCGAAAAACGCTGCGGCTATAATTATCAATGATTTCTTCATAATCTTTTGTTTGTCTTTAGAAATTCAGGCTGCAACTCAATCCCAAGCTGTTAGCCTTGAAGGGGTTCCGTTGGCGGTTGTCGTTGATGATGGTCGGCTCCAGCTTAAGGCTCAAATCCTTCGAGATGTCGAACTCTGAGAGCGACGCGTCGACGTATGCGTCAACGATTGAGAGTGCGTAGACACCAACCAGGCAGAAGAAGCTAAGGTCGCGCCAGCGGCGGAACTTGTCTTTGCGCTTTTTGAAGAGCGTCTGATAGCGTTGTATGTTCGACTCGTCGATTTTCGCTCCGAGATGCAGGAACTGGTTATAGCTCTGCGTGTTCGGGTCGTCGTCCATCAAGTCGAGATAAGCCTGCGAGTAGTCGGTGTACATCTGATTGTTCCAACGCATGGCGTAGATGCAACCCACGAATCCGCCATACACAATCGGCAACTTCCAATACTTGCGGTTATAGATCTGTCCGGCGCCAGGCAAAACGATGGCGAGCCACATGGCACGCTTCGGATTGGGGCGCCATGTGCTCCAGTCGCGCTTCACCTTGTAAACGCTGTCTGCCTTTATGGGCAAGAGTGCGTTGTCGGCTACGCTGTCTGCCTTTATAGATGTGAACGAAACATCCATACTATCGGCTGCTGTCTGCGCCTTCGCCGTCGTAGCAAACGAGAGCAGAATCGCAGCAAGCGCCAATGTCTTTAATATATATGTAATGTTCTGTTTCACTATTGTTTCTTGTTTATGTTTTGTCTGCAAGCTGTTGCAGGTTCTTACTTCATCTTGTCGAACACAGCCATGATATGCTCCAGTTCTTCTTCGTTTGCGAAGGGTATTGTTATCTTTCCCTTGCCTTTGGGCGAGCATGTGAGCTGCACCTTTGTCTGCAGGAATTCCGAGAGGTGGCTGCGCAGGGCATTGTACTCCTCTGGGAGCTTTGCCTTTGCCACAATCTTCTTTGTTCCGCTGTTGACGTCTTCGCCGTTCTTGAGCATCTGCGCCATTTCCTCAACCTTGCGCACGGAGTAGCCGTTCTTGAGCACTTCGTTGAAGAGTTTTATCTGCAGCGAGGGCGAGTCGATAGCGAGCAAAGCGCGAGCGTGTCCCATGTCTATCTCCTTTTTCTGCAGGGCTATCTGCACCTGAGCTGGCAAACGCAGCAGACGGAGATAGTTGGCTATGGCTGTGCGACTCTTTCCTACGCGCTCCGACACCTTCTCCTGCGTCATGCCGTCGGCGTCGAGCAGGTGTTCGTATGCGAGCGCAATCTCAATGGCGTTGAGATCTTCGCGCTGAATGTTCTCGACGAGCGCCATCTCCATGATGTTCTCGTCGGCAATTGTGCGTATGTATGCCGGAATGGCTGTGAGACCAGCCATCTGCGAGGCGCGCCAGCGGCGTTCGCCCGCAATGATTTGGAAGCGTTCGTCGCTTATCTGTCTGAGCGTTATGGGCTGAATGATGCCAATCTCGCTGATGCTGTTTGCCAGTTCCTGCAGCGCGTCGGGGTCGAAGTCGCGTCGGGGCTGGTTAGGGTTAGCCTCTATCTGGTTGAGCGGTATTTCGTTTATGGTTGATGTGCCCTGCGTGCGCACTCCTCCGGTGTCGATGAGCGCATCGAGTCCGCGTCCGCCTTCAATCTCGTCGAGTCCGCGTCCGAGCACGCTTCGGTTATATTTCTTGTGTACTGCCATCGTCTTGTTTGTTTACTCTTTTTTCGTTCTTGTTGATAATCTCCTTGGCGAGCGCCAAGTGGTTCTTCGACCCAGCCGAGTCAGCGTCGTAAAGAATCACGGGGAGTCCGTGGCTGGGACTCTCGCTGAGCTTCACGTTGCGTTGTATGACAGTCTTGAACACAAGTTCCTGGAAGTGGCGCTTCACCTCGTCGTATATCTGGTTGGCGAGTCGCAGGCGGCTATCGTACATGGTGAGCAGGAAGCCTTCTATCTCCAATGCCGGATTTAGCTTGCTCTTTATTATCTTGATGGTGTTGAGGAGTTTCGTGATGCCTTCGAGCGCAAAGTATTCACACTGCACGGGTATCACCACCGAGTCGGCAGCGGTGAGCGCATTCACGGTGATGAGTCCGAGCGACGGACTGCAGTCGATTAGTATGTAGTCGTAGTCGTCGCGTATCTGGTCGAGCATGTTCTTTATTACGCGCTCGCGGTTCTTCAGGTTGAGCATCTCTATCTCTGCTCCCACAAGGTCGATATGGCTGGGAATGACGTCGAGTCCGTTGATGTCGGTGGTGTAGACTGCGTCGTGCACGTCGGCGTGGTCGATGATGCACTCATAGAGCGAGCAGTCAATCTCCTTGATGTCTACGCCCAGTCCGCTCGACGCGTTCGCCTGCGGGTCTGCATCCACCACGAGCACCGTTTTCTCGAATGTAGCGAGCGATGCTGCCAAGTTTATCGTTGTTGTCGTCTTGCCTACGCCACCTTTTTGGTTGGCCAATGCTATTATCTTTCCCATTTGAAGTCAAAATTATTTGGCAAAGGTACATATTTTATATGAGAATAGGCTCGTTTAAACCTTTTTTCGTACATTTGCAGTTGAAATAAAACTAAAATTATGAATACTAAAAAGCCATTAATACTTATTTCGAACGACGACGGCTACCATGCCAAGGGTATAAACTCGCTTATTGACATGCTGCGCGACATTGCCGACATCATAGTTTGTGCTCCCGAATCGGCTCGTTCTGGCTTCGCTACGGCGTTCTCTGCCACGGTTCCGCTGCGCTTGAAGCTGCGCCGCGACGAGGAGGGCATGCAGATGTGGTCGTGCAACGGCACGCCGGTCGACTGCGTTAAGCTGGCGCTGCAGGAGTTGTGCACCGACCGTCTGCCCGACATGATTCTGGGCGGCATCAACCACGGCGACAACGCCTCGGTGAACGTTCACTACAGTGGCACGATGGGCGTAACCATCGAGGGCTGTATGAAGTACATACCGTCTATCGGCTTCTCGCTCTGCGACTTCGCGTCGGATGCCGACTTCGAACCGCTGCGCCCGTACGTGCGCCAGATTGTGCAGAAGGTGCTCGCCGAGGGTCTGCCCAAGGGCGTGTGCCTGAACGTGAACTTCCCGAAGCTAAAGGAGTTCAATGGCGTGAAAATGTGCCGCATGGCTATGGGCACGTGGTACAACGAGTGTGCGAAGATGCGCCATCCGCACGGCTACGACTACTACTGGATGACGGGCGCCTACCGCAACGACGAGCCGGAGCAGGAGGATACCGACAACTGGGCACTCACGCACGGATATGTCTCAATCACGCCGACGCGCATCGACGTTACAGACTACGACTTGATGCGAAGCTGGCAGAACAAGTTTTGAGCCCCTCCCAACCCTCCCCATCGGGGAGGGCTTAGTTAGCAAAGGCTTAGAAGACTTAGAAAGGCTTAAAAAGGAAAAGGCTTAGAAAGGCTTAAAAAGGTTTAGGAAGGCTTAAAAAGGCTTAGTTAGGCTTAGTTAGGCTTAAACACCACTTATAAAGAACATGAAATACTACTTAATAGTTGGCGAGGCATCGGGCGACCTGCATGCCTCGCATCTTATGAAGGCTCTGCTCAAAGAAGACCCTAAAGCTGAGTTTCGCTTCTTCGGCGGCGACATGATGTCGACAGTCGGAGGCACACGCGTGCGCCACTACCGCGAACTGGCGTACATGGGCATCATCGCCGTACTGCTCCACCTGCGCACTATTCTGCGCAACATGGCATTCTGCAAGCGCGACATCGTGGAGTGGCGGCCCGACGCCGTGATTCTTGTCGACTATCCAGGCTTCAACCTCAAGATTGCGAAGTACGTACACGAGCATACCAAGATACCAGTCTACTATTATATCTCGCCCAAGATATGGGCGTGGAAGGAGTATCGCATCAAGGAGATAAAGCGCAACGTCGACGAGCTGTTCTCGATACTGCCGTTCGAGGTGCCGTTCTTCGAGCAGAAGCACCACTACCCTATTCATTACGTGGGCAATCCGACGGCTGAGGAGGTGCGCCAGTTCCGCGCAGCATACAACGTATCGGGCGAGGAGTTCCGTCGTGAGCACGGGCTCGACGAGCGCCCTATCATAGCGCTACTCGCCGGAAGCCGCAAGCAGGAGATTGCGGGCAACTTGCCGCAGATGATTGCTGCGGCGCACAGATTCGGTAGCTATCAGTTAGTGCTTGCAGCGGCGCCGGGCATCGACGCCGAGTTCTACGACGCATTCATCGGCGGAAGCGACGTGCACGTGGTGCGCGGCGAGACCTACGCTCTGCTCTCACATGCCGACACGGCGCTCGTGACGAGCGGCACGGCGACGCTCGAGACGGCGCTCTTCCGCGTGCCGCAAGTGGTATGCTACAATACGGCGCTGCCTAAGCTGGTGGGCTTCTTGCGACGCCTCGTGCTGAAGGTGAAGTATGTGTCGCTGGTGAACCTCATCGCCGACCGCGAGGTGGTGCCGGAGCTGGTGGCCAACACATTCTCGGAGGCTAACATCGCCGAACAGCTCAAGCGTCTGCTACCCGACGGCGCAGCGCGCAGAGAGATGCTCGAGGGCTACGAGGAGGTGTGGCGGAAGATTGGCGAGGACAGTCCGTCGGAGCGCACAGCGAAGGAAATGGTATTAAAAGTAAAAAGGTAAAAAGTAGCGGAGGTCTCCGGCCTCCGCAGCAAGCTACGTTGACAATAAAAAAAGCCGTTATTGGTGCTGCGGAGGCCGGAGACCTCCGCTACTAAGACTATAAAAAAAATGCATTTTTGTGCTGCGGAGGCCGGAGACCTCCGCTACTAATCATGCAAATATAGTACAAGCAAACTCCTGCGAAAAAACTCATTCTAGAGATTTGAAAACCGCAAAACGAGCGTTTTCGCTGCTGTTCTTCACTCTAAAATCATAAAAAATTGAGACTTTTCGATGTAAAACGATAGGTTTTGCATTGTATTTCCTATCACTTTACCCTGTAATTCGATAGACTTTACCCGGTAAAACCTATGCTTTTACTGGGTAAAGTCTATCGAAAAGTTTGATTTCTCCTAAGCTAAAATTGCACACTTTCGCAATTATCACCACAACACTTTGTAAGCCAAACGCTTACAACTGCACGCTCAAAACTCACGAAAAATGCACAAAGGATTTTGTTTTTGATTTTTCGCGAGTTATGAGCGCTTAAAAACTGCAAATATCGTTTGGGCAAAAACCGTGCCAAAACCAATTAAAGGAACTTCTCCACAAAGCCCACCACCCTGCGCGCGTACTCCTCTTTATAGTCGGCATACGCATCGGCGTGCTTGCTGCCGTGCGCTATCCAGAGCGCCTTGGGCTGCGGCTTCGCCTCATAGAGCGGATAGACCATCCATGTAGGCACGAACGTGTCGTTGTCGCCATGAATGAAAAGCATCGGCTTCTGGCACTTCGCCACCTGCTTCAGCGGCGACGCCTCGTTGAAGCCCCAGCCGTACTTCGCCTTTACGACCCACGACGCCGTGTACATCAACGGGAAGTCGGGCAGCGAGAAGCGCGCCGAAATCTCGTTCGAGAACTCGTCCCAAACACTCGTATAGCCACAGTCCTCCACGAAGCACTTCACGTACCGAGGCGTCTGCTCACCGCTGACGCACATCGTCGTGGCAGCGCCCATCGATATGCCGTGAACCACAAGGCGCAGCGAGTCGGCAGTCGTGCCGAACATCTCTGGCGCAAGGCTTATCCAGTGGAGCACGTCGAGACGGTCTTTCCATCCCATCTGTATCGCCTCGCCGTCGCTCTGCCCGTGCGCATAGAGGTCGGGCAGCAGCACGTTGGCGTTCATCTCGCGGTTGTAGATGCGCGCTATTGGCAGCATGCTTGTAGCTTTGTCGCCGTAGCCATGCACGAGCACAGCGGTGCGTCCCTCGGCACGCGGCGAACGCACGTAGAGGGCGTGGGCGCGCTTGCCGGTCTGCGGCATCACGACGAACGTGTCGCGCAGGGCGCCGACGGCTTGCAGACTGTCGAGCCACGGCTTCACCTCGGGGAAGCGCTTCTCTATCTTCGACATATCCGAGTCGCGATCGCGCTGAACACTCACAAGGGCGTAGTCGACGAGGTAGAACGAGGCTGCCGTGATTATGGCAAGGAAGAGCGCAAAGGTGGCGCCAAGGGTGACGAATAACTTTTTATGTTTCATACTATCTATATATAGGAGTCTACTTGAGATACGGCTTCAGCACCTCCACCCATTTCTGGTATCCCTTGCCGAGCAGGTGCAGTCCGTCGTTGGTGTACTCTGGGTTCATCACATCAGTAGAAGGTATGACGAGCGACTTGTACACGTCGATGTAAGTAACGCCGTGGCGTGCGGCTACCGCCTTTATCTTCGCGTTGAGCGCAGCGATGTCCTTCTGGCGGTTCATGTGACCCAAGAACTTGTTGAACTTCGGGTTCACCGGGAACACGCTCTGCACGTAGAGCTTCGTCTTGGGCGACTCACGCTTCACGCGCTCCACAATCTTCTCCACGTTCTTCGCCACCTCGTCAATGCTCTTGCCGCGCGAAAGGTCGTTGGTACCGATGAGCAGGAATATCTTCGAGGGCTTACCCTTCGTGATGGTACTCAGACGGTCGAGCACGCCCTGGGTGGTATCGCCGCTGATGCCACGATTCTTGGCGTGCGGATTGCGCAACAGCTCCGCCCACTCGCCGCCGTTGGTGATGCTGTTGCCGAGGAAGATGATGTCGCTCTTGCTCGTAGGCAACACCTCGAAGAGAGTGGCACGCTGATAATAGAATGTAGAGTGCTTCTGCTCCTGAGCCTGCATCGTGCATGCGCAGAACAGACTCAACATGATTAATAGTTTCTTCATAGTTCGTTATTTGTTTTTAGCGCCGCATCAACCGGGATGCGGCAATGGTTTTTAAACATTTACTTAACCTGTTTGACAAAAGTACGAATAAAAAACGAAAGGAGCTATTATTTTTTGCAACCTTTTGCACAAAAAACACAAAAACGAATAAGGCTTATTCGGCAAAAAATACTTAACTTTGCAGACGTTAAATCAAAGTGTAACTAATATATGGACGACTATCACGCGGAAAACCCGAATTTGTAATGCAGGAGGACGCTCTCACGATGCGGTCTCCCAAGCATTGTTTAACCCAAGGAGACAGCTTTTATGAGAACATACTGGAACACCAATTCTACCCTCAAACAAATTGAAGAGTGGCAGCCGAACTGCTGGATACAAGTTACATGTCCAACAGAAGAAGACCAGCAATTGCTGGAAGACAAGTTCAACATACCCGATTATTTCCTTTCCGACATCAGCGATACCGACGAACGTGCGCGTTACGAGTACGATGATGGCTGGATGCTTATCATCCTCCGTATTCCGTACGTGAAGGAGATACGCTCGCGCACACCGTACACCACCGTGCCGCTCGGCATCATTCACAAGCGCGACGTCACCATCACCGTATGCTACTACGAGACGAACATGATGATCGACTTCGTGTCTTATCACCAGAAGCGCGGCGAGGGATTCACCGACTATGTTGACATGACATTCCGCCTTTTCCTTTCTTCTGCCGTGTGGTATCTGAAGCGTCTGAAGCAGATAAACACGCTCATCGAGAAGGCGAAGCACAATCTCGACCATAACGTGAACAACGAATCGCTTATCGCTCTCTCGCGTCTGCAGGACTCGCTCACCTACTTCGTCACCTCTATCCGCGGCAACGAAACCTTGCTC
>OIZH01000248.1_pt1 | contig 11537 bp, 12 predicted proteins | sample 1588511 | NCBI WGS metagenome assembly OIZH01 (sample SAMN03283237) | human gut metagenome | biome: human-associated habitat; material: feces | host: Homo sapiens | place: Peru | collected 2012
GATTACAGCTGGGAGGGCTTTCAGTGGATTTCGTCCGAGGATAACTGCAACAGCGTAATTGCTTTCAGAAGAATTAACTCAAAGGGCGAAGAAATAATCGCAGTGTTTAACTGGACGCCTAATAATTTCAGCTCCTATAAAATCGGCGTTCCCGAAAAGGGAACATATAAGGTACTTCTTGATACATCTCTTGCAAAGTACGGCGGAGATAAAAGCAGAAAAGATAACGCTTACAAAACAAAGGCACAGCCCATTCACGGCTATAAGCAGAATATAGATTTGAAACTGCATGGTCTTTCGGCGCTCTTTTTGCAAAAAGTTAAAGCACCTGCAAAATCGGTAAAAAAGGCAAAAACACTTGACGAACCGACAAAAAAAGTAACGGAAAAATCAAAGCGTGAGAAGGCGGCAAAGACTGCCTCAAAGGCTAAAAAATAAATCGGAGGAAAACTAATATGTCAAAAACAGAAGTTGTTGCAATGCTCCTTGCGGGAGGTCAGGGCAGTCGTTTGGGCGTTCTGACAAAGAGTATAGCAAAACCGGCAGTTCCTTACGGCGGCAATTATCGTATTATCGACTTTCCGCTTTCAAACTGCGTGAACAGCGGTATTTATACCGTCGGCGTACTTACTCAGTACCAGCCGCTTGTGCTTAACGACTATCTAGGAAACGGTCATCCATGGGATTTGGACAGACTTAACGGCGGCGTTCATGTTCTGTCACCTTATGAGGCAATAGGCGGAGCAGAGTGGTATAAGGGTACCGCAAATGCTATTTATCAAAATATCGCATTTATAGAAAAATATGACCCTAAGTATGTTGTTGTTCTTTCAGGCGACCATATCTATAAGATGAATTATGCAAATATGATTGATTTCCACAAAAAGAATAACGCCGATTGTACCATAGCGGTTCTCGAAGTACCGTGGGAGGAGGCTTCACGCTTCGGCATTCTTGCGACGGATGAAAACGAGCAGATTTACGAATTTGCGGAAAAGCCGAAAGAGCCAAAGTCAAATAAGGCTTCTATGGGCGTTTATGTTTTCTCTTGGGATAAGCTAAAAAAATATTTGATTGAGGACGAGGCTGACCCGAATTCAGCTAATGACTTCGGAAAAAACATTATTCCGAATATGCTCAATGACGGACAGAGAATGTTTGCTTATCCGTTTAAGGGCTATTGGAAGGATGTAGGTACTATTGATTCGCTTTGGGAGGCAAATCTCGATATCATCAATCCGAATGTTGATCTTGACCTCAGCGATAAATCGTGGAGAATTTACAGCAGAACTCCCGATGCTCCGCCGCATTACATAGGCGAAAAAGCAACGGTAGAAAATTCATCTATCAGTGAGGGTTGCGACATAGACGGCTTGGTTGATTACTCCGTTGTTTCTTCCGATGTTACCGTAGAGGAGGGCGCAGAGGTTCGCTTCTCCGTTATTATGCCGGGCGCAGTAATTAAAAAAGGCGCAAAGGTTTACTATTCGATTATTGCCGAAAATGCCGTTATCGAGGAAGACGCTCAGGTGGGCGAAATTCCCGAAAATATGGAAAACTCGGCTGATTGGGGCGTTGCTGTTGTAGGCTCCGGCGCCACCATTACAAAAAACAAAAAAATTCCCGCTAAGGAAATGATTGCATCGGGAGAGGAGGTATAATTATGAACGGAAAAAATGTTCTCGGAATGATTTTTGCAAATATTCATGAGGAAGCGCTCGATACGCTTACCAATAAAAGAACGATGGGCTCCGTGCCTTTCTGTTCAAGATACCGCCTTATCGACTTTCCTCTTTCAAATATGGTTGAAAGCTCAATTGCAAAGGTAGGCGTTGTAACAAACGCTAACTTTAATTCACTTATGGACCATGTGGGCACGGGTAAGCCGTGGGATTTGTCACGCAAAACCGACGGACTCTATCTTCTGCCTCCGTACGCAATGAACAGCGTTACCATGTGGGGCAACAGAATTGACGCAATTTACGGAAATCTCGGCTTTCTTAATAATTCCAATCAAGAATATGTCTTGATGAGCGATTGCTATAATGTAATGAATATTGACTTTGGCGCTCTGTTTGATTTTCACGAGAGCCATGATGCAGATATTACGGTTGTCGGCGTTAAGTCAACCGTTCCCACAAATATTAAGAATGTGCTTATCTTTGACGAGGTGGACGAAAACGGCAGAATTTCTCAGGCTTCTATTGATTCTGCCGAGAGCGAGGCTTTTTATTCCACAAATATCGTGCTGATTAAAAAGACTTTGCTCGAAGCGCTTATTTCGGACTCTCACTCAAAGAATGAGGTTTCTTTCCAGCGTAATGTTTTGCTTGAAAGCATTAAGACTAAGAATGTCTATGCCTTTGACGCAACAGATTGTTTTGTGGGAACTATTGACAGCATTCAGAGTTATTATGATATTTCAATGAGTCTGCTTAACAGAGAAAACAAGAACAAACTTTTCTGCCCCGACAGACCCGTTTATACCAAAGAGAGAGACGATATGCCCACTCTGTACGGTATGGATGCAAAGATTAAGAACTCGCTTGTTGCAGACGGCTGTGAGATTAACGGTATTGTTGAAAACTGTATCCTCTTTAAGGGTGCTAAGGTTGAAAAAGGTGCCGTGGTTAAGAATTCAATTCTTATGCAGGACACCGTTGTCGGCGAAAATTCAAAGATTAATTATATTATCGCCGATAAAAATTGTATAATTAAAGACGATGTAGAACTTTCGGGTGCAGCAAATTATCCCGTAAGTCTCGCAAAGAATACAAGGATTTAGGAGGAGAAGAAATGAAAGTTTTGTATGTCGCTTCTGAGGCTTTGCCGTTTATGGCTTCGGGCGGCTTGGGAGATGTTGCCGGTTCGCTTCCGGTGGCTCTTCGCAAGCGTCTTATCGGATGCAGGGTTGTTATGCCCCTTTATGATTCCATTAAGCAGGAATATAAGGACCAAATGAAATTTATCACCTCTATTTCCGTTCCTGTTTCATGGAGAAGGCAGTATTGCGGAATATTTGAGGCAAAATATAACGGCGTAATTTATTACTTCCTTGATAATCAGTATTACTTTAAGCGTGACGGAATCTACGGCCACTATGACGATGCAGAGAGATTTGCTTTCTTTGCAAGAGCAGTGCTTGAGATTATTCCTCATATTGATTGGAAGCCTGACATTATCCATTGCAACGATTGGCAGTCGGCTCTTACTCCGCTTTACTATTCCTGCTATTATGCAAATCAGATGGGTTACGAGAATATAAAAACCGTTTTCACGATCCATAATATTCAGTATCAGGGCAAGTACGGCGACGAGTTGCTTAACGATGTTTTGGGCATCGCACCTGAATATAATAATTTGATTATGTACGACGGACTTGTTAACTTTATGAAAGCGGGTATCGAGTGTGCGAATAAGGTTACTACTGTTTCACCTACCTATGCTAAGGAAATTCTTGACCCGTGGTACTCCTACGGACTTGACCCGATTCTTAATCAGCGCAGCTGGAAACTTTGCGGTATATTAAACGGTATTGATACCGATAATTATAACCCTGCAACAGATAAGGCTATTGCTCAAAATTACGATGAGTCCGATTACAAAAAAGGCAAGGCAGCATGCAAAAAAGCACTTCAGGAGCAGATGGGCATGGCTGTTCGTGACGATGTGCCGCTTATCGGTATCGTTTCTCGCCTTGTAGGACATAAAGGGCTTGACCTGATTAAAGAGGTTATGGAAAAGAGCCTTTGGGAGAGAGATGTTCAGTATGTAGTTCTCGGCTCGGGCGAATGGCAGTATGAGACCTTCTTCAGAGAACTTCATAATAAGTATCCCGATAAGGTCGGCGTTACTATTGGCTTTGTTCCTGATTTGGCACGCAAGATTTATGCAGGTGCTGATTTATTCCTTATGCCGAGTAAGAGTGAACCTTGCGGTCTTTCTCAAATGGTTGCGTTGCGTTACGGCACACTTCCGATTGTTCGTGAGACGGGCGGTCTTAAGGACAGTATAACCGACTGCGGTGACGGCGAGGGTAACGGCTTTACCTTTAAGACTTATAACGCATACGATATGCTCGGTGCCATCTATCGTGGCGTTGAGGCATATAATGATAAACAAGGTTGGCAGGTGCTTGTAAAGCGTGCGCTTGAGTGCGATATGTCTTGGGGCAAATCTGCAAACGAATATATCAGAATGTATAAATCGTTGCTCAAAGACTGAGTTTAATATGCAGATAAAACAAAAATCGGCGAAGAGCGTTTGACTCTCCGTCGATTTTCTGTTTTTGAAAGGAGTTAATTAAATCTATGAAATCTTTTATTTAACATCAATCCGCCAAAGGTAAATGCTGTGCCCAATATGATTTGAGGAATGGTGTTGCTTGTGATTTGTTCTGCCTCAAACGGTGTAAGATTCATATACAGTATAAAGTTGTTCGGGCTGTTGCTGAACAAAAACGCAATAATCGTATATATTATCAGCGTCATCAGCGAAAGGGAAGTTGACTTTGTTAAGAACACAAGTAAATACGTTGCTCCGAAATAAAGAAAGCAAATCCCCATCAGTCTTATCAACTCTAAAAGCATAGCATGCGTAAAGTATATGTAAATGCTGAAATGAACTATTACCGTCAGAAAAAACAGTACAAACGGAATTAAAAAGTCAAGGAGTTTTATTTTGTTATTCCCGATATATAATAGCTCGTTGCCCTTGCCCTCGACATTTTCTTTGAGTATAAACAAGCCCCACATTATTGACGAAACAGGTATAATCAGCATACTCAGCATTATTATGTATGACAGGTATTCGTCGGGATGTTTTCTCGATAACATATAGCTTGCCAAAGGCAAAAGCAAATGCACAAAGATTAACGGGGCAATGAGCAAAAGCCTTAATGACTTCAGCTCAAAGCCGATTCTCTTACAAAGAGCTTTCAAGGTTGTGTATCGCATAAATATATGCGTCCTCAACGGTCGGCTTAGGCTGTGCGTAGTCAAGCTTGGTGTTTGACAGTATGCGGGAATAATTCAAACCGTCATTCAAGAAATTCTTTTCTAAGTGATAGCCTGTTTTTACATTGATAAGCTCATCCTCGGGGAGAATGTAAACCTTGTCCTTAGCCATATTTGCAATTTTCTGAGTATCATCGTTCATCAGGATTTTTCCCGACTTCATTATGACGATTTTGTTGCAGAGCGTTTCTACATCCTCAACGATATGGGTGGAAATCAGCACCGTCTTGTTTTTTGAAAATTGTGCTATTGAGGTTTTCAGTCTCAATCTTTCCTCAGGGTCAAGCCCAACCGTCGGCTCGTCTAAAATGATGATTTTCGGGTTTCCCATAAATGCCTGTGCAAGTCCCAAACGCCTTACCATACCGCCTGAAAGGTCGGAGCATTTTTTGTCTATTTCATCGGATAGGTTTACTATTTTTAACACTCTTTCAATGTCCTGCTCAATAGCGTTCTTTTCTATGCCTTTCAGAGAAGCGAACATTTCAAGCACTTCTTTTACGGTGAGTTCCTTAAAGAGTCCGAAGTTTTGGGGTAAATATCCGATTGATGCATAGTATTCTTTGCACACGGTTGCGTCGGTGCCGTTATATGTTATTTCGCCTTTTTTGATTGGGTAAAGTCCTGTTATTTTTCTTATGAGGGTTGTTTTTCCCGAGCCGTTCGGTCCGAGAAGTCCGTATATGCCCTCATCTAATTCCATACTTATGTTGTTAAGTACCGACTTTTTGCCAAAACTTTTTGATACATTTTTTATCTCTAACATCAGTATGCCTCCTTTATTAATAAGGTACGGTAATTCTTTCAGGTTTGTCTACGCCGACATTTCTTGCAAGGTCTAAAGCGCTTTCATACTCTGATGTATTCATTGCATTTCTGAACTTTGACATGAATAATTCATCATCCTTGTACTGAATTATTTTCTTTGCAAGAACTGTGTTCAGGTCATCGCTGTCATCAGGTAACGTGCTTGGGTCCTGTTGAGTGAGCTTGTATAGCTCGCTGTCCTTGTCGTAATATTTAAGGAATGCAAAGTAGTAATCGTTCTTGATTTTCGGATCGCCTTTTTCCTCAAAAAATTTCTCTTGCTGATCATAGTATATTGTCGGAATGTTCGGGGCTAAGACTTGGTCAGAGGCTGTAAAAATACGGTCGTCTGCGGAACTTCCTAAGCCGCTTGTCAATATTACAGTCTTGCCTTTGTACTTAGGCTTTGCGTCAATCAGCATTTTCAGCTGAGTTTCATAATCCTTAACGCCGTCAATATCATATGGATTTTCATAGTACGGATATATCATACGAATGCCGTCTGTGTTAAGCTCCTTGTAGAAACCGCTTACTAATGTCAAACTGTCCGATGTACCCTCAAAGGTGTTCTTTCCCGTGCTTTCAAGATTTGAAAACATCTTTTTGCCGCAGTCAACCTTTACGCTCATAGGTACGCTTGTACTTAGCTTTGTGCGTATGCTTCCCTGGTCTGCAACGGAATATACATATCTGAAACCGTTAATCGGATAGTATGCAAAGCCGCCAAGCAGTTCGCAGCTCTGCGAATTGCTGTAAAATACCTGACTGAAACCCTTGTACTTAAAGTTGAATGACTCGGTCGGTGCATCTGTGTGTATTGTTATGTAGTCACCGTCTCTGTCGTATTTCAATTTCTCGCCGTTTGAGTTTGTAACGCTTTTCAATTTGTAGCCATAGTAGAGGGTGAAATGGTATTCCGTCAGATTCGGGTTGTCAACCTTAACGGTTACATCTCCGCTAAGCAAATTTTTGATTTTGAAATTCATATCGTAGCCCGTGATTTCAAAATTCGGCTCTTCGTTCTTTTGGATTACAAACTTTTCGGGGTCTTGGAATACATAATGTTCGGCGTCGGAACCGAGGGAATTGCTGTCGAGTGAAATCGAAGAGTAGGGCATAAGAGTGCCTGCACCCGATAGTACAAATACGGCAAGGCATATAGTTGCCGCTATTTGCTTTGCTCGCTTTATTCTGAATGAAAATACCGTAAACATTGCGATAATCGCAAATAAACTTATCCAAAATATAATTATGCTCAGCGATTTGATATTTGCGTTTATGCCGGAGGCAGCGGTCTCATATGATGTGTTTTTGAAAATTTCAAATATTCTCTACAGCGGATATATACTCTCGTCGGATCTGTTGTATATCTCTCCGGTTAAACGGCTTGTCATCGGGGAAAAGACAAACGAACTGATTATTAAAAGGAGGTATGCCGCAGCCGTCTTTTTTATCGTCGAGCATAAAAGACCAATCAGTATGGCTATAATGTTCGCTAAGAAGAAATATAAAATTGATATTTTTGCGCTGTATAAAAAGTAAGCACCGTCTGCGTTAGGGTCTTTGAACGAAAATATTATCGACAATAAAAATGAGACAGCGCAGGTAATTAACGTAAGGGTGAGCATAACAGAAAATTGATTCATAATAAATCCGTTTTTGCCCGTAGCCGTTACGCTAATTACCTGCGCTGTCTCATTTTTATTGTCGATAATAAAAATGAGACAGCGCACATTCCAAAAATTCGTTTTTTCTCGCCTGTGAAAAATAGTAGTGCGATGTGAATAAAAACATTATGAATATTATTGCGGCGAATTTTATGTTCGCTTCGGTAAAACCGGCAGCCCTTATGATTTTTACATCACTCAGTACAAACAGTCGTCCGGGAACCATTGTATCAAAGAACATTCTGTATAAGCTCGTCAAGAACATAGAGGCATTTACCGCTATGTATACGATTATACAGAACTTTGTCCGTACGAACTCCAAGAAGTTCAGCTTAAATGTTTTCATTGTTTTTTCTCCTTGAATTTTGTATTTTTGTTGAATTTTTTGTTATTTTGCATAAAAATATTTCATTTATACATTATCATATTGTTTAAGTTTTGTAAATAGAAATTATTGTATTGTTATTAAAGTCTTGCTGCCTCCCTTGATAATGGAGGCGTTAGATTTATTAGTTGCGGAAAGTAGTTTCTTACAGGCTCCCTTATCAAGGGAACCGGCAGCCGTTAGGCTGACTGAGGGATTTACCTAACGCAGTGATGTTTCTTGACTCTGACATAGACAGTCTTGTTCCTGTTTTACTGCTTGTCCAAGTTTTAACGGTTTCATAGCCGTTGGTTTTTTCGCCTCCCTTCATTACTCTATATCCCTAAAAGAATGCGTTTTGTGACAAAAAAATAAAAAAAGCCGAAATTTCGGCTTTTTCAACAAATAACTACTTTGCGTTTTGTAAGATTTTCACAAGTTCATTCTCGCTAATATTTCCTGAAATAATATAGATATACTCCCCGTCATTATATAAGTAGTCCTTTATGTTATTTTCTGAATGCCATAAAATTACATCTCTTCCGTTTACTTTCACAGTTTCGTTAGTTGTTCTTTCGGTGTCATAAGTGATGTTTGCATTTAATATCCATTTATCAACTATAAAGAATTCGTTGCCTTTTTCATATTTGTAGGTGAAAGCATTAATACTTGTAGATTTTTCGGTTAGTTCAAATCCCTCGGGAATGTAATTTACATTAAGCGACTTAACATTTTTGCTTTTTGATTCTTCTGTAATATTATAAGTTGCACAGCCTTTTCCTTTTGACATTTTATATCTACTTGACAAAGGCTTTGCTGTTACAAAAACGGTTATTGCAAGAGACAGTATAATCGCCGCAATGAGTATGAATTTAAGCGTTTTCTTTGACAGCTTCGGCTTGTATTTAATTAAATTGTCGCTGAGCAGGGGCTTCATTTTTTCGTTATGTTTTTTGCTGAAGATATGCTCGGGTATTTCTTTTTCAAAAGTATCCGCCCATCTTTCGCACGAAAGCAAGCAAGCGGTTTCTAAATTATTCATCTTATCGTTTCTCTTATATTACATCCGTGTTACTCTGACTGAGGCTGTCCTTTAATTTCTTTTTTGCCCTTTGTATTCTCTTTCTTACATAAGTGTCGTTTACACCGTAGATGTCTGCGATTTCAACGCTCTTGTAGCCGTATACATATTTAAGGTACAAAAGAATTTTGTCCTGCTCGCACAGAATTTTATCAATCATAACCGAAATTTCAACGCTGTCAAATTCGTTGAAAGTGTCGCCGTCGGAGTCGTTTTCAATTTCCTGATTCAATTCTGCGGTGCTTTCGTTTATTGATTTGTTGTATATATCTATTGCAAATCCCGACACTATTGTGCTGAGATAGCACTTCGTCCTTTTGGAGTCTACTTCTCCTATTTTGTCGAAATGCTTTGCCGCATAGAAAAATGTATCCTGCACACATTCCTCGGCGTCCTCTATACAGTTTGTCTTTTTTATTGCTATCCAATACATCAGATTTTTATATGTATCATACAGGCAGGTGAATTTTTCCTTATCCTCCTGGGTGTCAAGCAGGGTTAAAAACATATTCAGCATAACGCTTCTCCTCAAACTGAGCCTTGATTATTTTGTCAAGGCTCGGTAATATTTTTGCAGATCTTATTATTTTGCCAATACTGTTATGAGAGTGGCTTTTTTTATAAAATGTTATTCGATATTTTGTGCAATTTTTACAAGTTCTTCTTTGCTTATATTGCCATCTGTTTCGTATATGTATTCACCGTTATTAAAAAGAATACCTTGCATATTGTCGCTAACTTTATAATAGATGTATTCTTTGTTATCTATTTTAATTAGTTCCTCTTCATATTTTTCTGTGTTATAACCGACACTTGTGTCAAGTGTATATTTTCCAACATAGAAATATTTATCGTTATTTTTGTATGTATATACAATATTGTTGATGTTATTTTCTTCTTCGGTCTTTTCAAATCCGTTTGGAATATACTTTACATTAAGAGAACTGACTTTTTTTGCATATGATTTATCACCTAAAATTACATTATATATTGAGTGGTCGCTAAACATTTTAAGTGAATATTTTTCAAAGGCAGGCTTTGCTGTTACAAAAACGGTTATTGCAAGAGACAGTATAATCGCCGCAATGAGTATGAATTTAAGCGTTTTCTTTGACAGCTTCGGCTTGTATTTAATTAAATTGTCGCTGAGCAGGGGCTTCATTTTTTCGTTATGTTCCTTGCTGAATGTATGCTCGGGTATTTCTTTTTCAAAAGTATCTACCCATCTTTCGCACGAAAGCAAGCAAGCATTTTCTAAATTATTCATCTTATCGTTTCTCTTATATTATAGCTGTGTCACTTTGATTGAACCCCGATTATTTTGTCAAGGCACGGTAATATTTTTGCAGATTTTTAATACTTTGTCAATACTGTTACGAGAGTGGCTTTTTTTACTTGAAAAAAAGTGGGATATGGTATATAATATTTACTCGGTATTATAATTATAAACATATATAATAGATTTACGGAGATTTATATGCTGGAATTTGAAGAACTTAATCAGAGATTAATGCAGTCCGAGAAGCCAATAGAAAATCTTAAAGAGGCGCTTGATATCGATAACCTTGTTAAAGAGGTTGCCGAACTTGAAAAACAGAGCAGTGCTCCTGATTTTTGGGACGATATGCAACAGAGCCAAAAGACTATGCAGAAAATCGGCTCTCTAAAGGCAAAAATAGCTTCATACGAAAGCCTTAAAGGTGATTTTGAGGACGCACAGGTTATGATTGAACTGGCTGACGAAGAAAACGATGACAGCCTTATTGAGGATTGCACAAAGTCGGTTGACGATATTGAAAAGAAAATCGAAACGCTTACTCTTTCCACCTTACTAAACGGTGAGTTCGATGACAATAATGCAATTTTGACATTTCATGCCGGAGCAGGCGGAACAGAGGCTCAGGACTGGGCAGAGATGCTTTTCAGAATGTATAACCGCTGGGGCGAGAGAAAAGGCTATAAGGTTTCTACTCTTGATTATCTTGAGGGTGATGTTGCCGGAATTAAGAGCGCTACTATTTTGGTAGAGGGCGAAAACGCTTACGGTTATTTACACGGCGAAATGGGTATTCACAGACTCGTTCGTGTATCTCCGTTTGATTCGTCGGGTCGCCGCCATACATCGTTTGCATCTGTTGAGGTTATGCCGGAAATTGATGATGATGTTGATGTCGAAATTCGTGAAGAGGATATTAAGATGGATGTTTATCGTGCCTCGGGTGCAGGCGGACAAAAGGTAAATAAAACATCATCTGCCGTTCGTCTTACACATATTCCTACGGGCATCGTTGTTTCGTGCCAGATAGAGCGTTCTCAGCACCAAAACAGAGAAGTCGCTATGCGTATGCTTAAATCAAAACTTGTGGAAATCAAGGAGAGAGAAAACCTCGAAAAAATTGAGGATATTAAGGGCGACCAAAAGGAAATCGCATGGGGCAGTCAGATTCGCTCCTATGTATTTATGCCGTACACAATGGTTAAGGACCACAGAACAAATTATGAAATGGGCAACATAACCGCTGTTATGGACGGAGATTTGGACGGATTCATTAACGCTTATCTTAAAATGAAAAGCCTTGAATCAAACAAAAACTAAAATTTAA
>OIZH01000249.1_pt1:0-5000 | contig 11526 bp, 10 predicted proteins | sample 1588511 | NCBI WGS metagenome assembly OIZH01 (sample SAMN03283237) | human gut metagenome | biome: human-associated habitat; material: feces | host: Homo sapiens | place: Peru | collected 2012
ATTGGACAGAAAAAACACATAAAAATCAAATAAGCCTATAAAATTTTACAGACTCCATTTTCAGAGTATTTTTCCAATAATTCATCACAATATTTAATCAATTCCACATATTTTCTTGATTTAAATAATAATTTACATATTGTTAAAGAATCTTCAATTCTTTCCATTGAAATCACATTTTTCAAAGTTTTATCTTAATTTTTTATTAATCTCAAGTTATAATCCCTACTAAAATTTTATTATTTATGGCATCATCCCTTTTATTCATTTAATATTTCATCCCCATATTTTTTATATAATTTAAAATCTTTTTCATCGATAGAATTTACATTTAAAATATCTTTTCCTGTTAAATCAATGATTTCCTGAGCTAAATGCGTGAAAATATCTGGATAATCATTACCATTAAAAATCCGCAAATATTTATCTCTTTCAAAGACTAGATAAAGACTCCATTCATATCCATCAAAATACGATGACGAATGATAAGTTAATTTTTTCCAATATTTTCCACTATTTAATTGATAAATATGATATTTTTCAAGTAATTCAAATACTATTTCAATATCTTTATTCGCCATATTTTTATTTATACAGCCTTCCATTATCTTTTTTTCAAAATCAATGCTAATATTATGTCTTGAAAAACCAAAATTCATTGACAGTCCCTGATTATATTCAAGAAATTTTAATTTTAACTTTTTTGAAGTTTTTTTATCATATATTCCATCTTGTCTAAATTCATAATTTAACTTTGTAATTTCTTCTTTTCCCCATGTATTTATCATTCATATATTCCCTCCAGATATTTTTTTATATGTGGAATATTTCTTGAAATATTCATATTAGCTTTTAAACATTTCTGGATTCAATATTATTGATTCAGATGCTGGATTTATTACAATATTTTCATTTGCAACATTTACCAGGTCTTTAAATTGATATGCTTGGGGATAAATATCTCTTTCATAATTATTAAAAATCTTTTTAAACTCATCAATGTCTGTGAATAAAGGCAAATGCGGTTTATTATCGTCATCCCATATTAAAACAAAATTTGTACCCTCAGCATCAACACAACCAGTAATCATTATTGAAGTTAATAATTTTTCACCAAATTCATTTAATTTGTCTTCTGATAAAGAATCTTGACGTAACAATTCTCTTATTTCATCATTTCTTATATCAATAAATTCATTTTCGTCATTAAATAAACTTAAAAAAGTTTCCATAGGCACATTAATATTATAATCTGTAAATGGATTAATTGCAATTAAAGAATATCTATCAGTTTGTTTTAACATATCTGCCAAATCACCCATATATAATACATATGTTGAACTTCTAAAATCTGCAGCTTCCATCATTTCATCACTAGTAAATAAAGGAACTGCTTTATTTCCTTTATCATCAGTTAAAAATTCAATATTAAACCCAATTTGGACAGTAGATCCAATCACATCACCTACTTTTGCACTTTCAATACCCTCAAACATATTTTCACCATAACTAACCGACATATATAATCTGGACTCTTTTAACATGTTTAAAAATTCAATTTGCATTATTGGAGTTATTTCTTCTTTTGTTAATTCCTCTAATCGTGAATTATCAACCCCCGTTTCATTTTTTAATTCAACCACATTTTGTTCATCTATTTCATCATCAACAAGATGATTTAAATAATTATTAAATTTAGAAACTTCATCTAAAATATTTTTAAAGTATCCTGAACTGCTTAACATATTATTTTGGCTGTAAAGTGCTATTAAATACATTAATAGTTGAATTATTTTAGGATTAACACCAACTTGAATATTATTTTGTCTAAAGTATATAATATCCTCTTTAACTGGTTTTTGTTCTTCACCAGATTTTAAGAATACGAAGAAATTAGACAGATGATTATATAATTCCATATTCTGATTTGTGTGATATAAATAATCTGCAAGCTTGAAATAACTTGAAGTTAATATGTCAACATCATAAGTATATTTGAAAATATCACAACATAAATCTTTTAACTTTTCTGCTTCATGTTTGGATTGATAGAATTCACATAGTCTAATTAATATTGGGGCAGATACTGGATTAATTTGATTAGCTATTTTTAAATACTTTTCTGCTTCATTTATTTGTCCCAAATTCATATATGCTATTGAATATATAGTATAAATATCTTCTAATGGTTTATCTAAGTCCAGTGTTTTAATTGATTCAAAATTTCCAAGATAATTATCAAATAACATTTCTTCAAGAGGATTTGCAAAATGATGATAATCTATAGTTTTATATGCTGGATTTTCATCTAAAAAATCACCAATACTATCTATTATTTTTTGAAATTCACCCGAATTTAATAAATCTATTATTTCATCTAAAAATTCCATTTGAATCACCTTTAATAAAATATTTATAATAACAAATTAATAACAATTACCATATATAGTTGCAGATAAAACTTTGTGATTAAAATGAAAGAAAAAGAAAAATGCGATTTATTAAATGGACTCAAACAAAAAATCGCAGATGAGAATAATATTGATTTTCATAGTGAAAAATGCACTTTCGAAGGAGAATGCTTAGGAACTTGTCCTAAATGTGAAGCAGAACTAGAGTATCTTGAAAATGAACTAATTAAAAAACACGAATCTGGTGAAAAAATTAATATTAAAAATATCTTCACATTAAAAGAAAATGATAATCATGCATAATGTTAATATTTCAAAAATCTCAAGATTAAGAATAAACTCTGAAGGTGATGGAGTTTCAACGTTAATTGGTTGTATGGGATGCCCTTTAAGATACGCTTATTGTTTTAATCCATTCACATGGATGGTTCAGTTGAACCTAAAAAATATTCTATTGATGAATTATATGAAGAAGTAAAACTTGATAATCTTTATTTTCTTGCAACAGGAGGAGGGCTTAGTTTTCGGTGGTGGTGAACCATTGTTATATTCTGCTTTTATCAAGGAGTTTATTAAAAAATATGCGAAAACTGGTTAAAATTCACGCTTGAAACATCACTCAGTGTTAAAAAAGAATCTATAGAAAATATAATTCATTGTATTGATTATTTTATAGTGGATACAAAGAATATGGATAAAACAAGATATGAATTATACACTAAAGGGAGTTATAATTTATTTTTATCTAATTTAAAATATTTACTTGAAACTGTTGGAGCAGATAAAATTAGAGTAAGGGTACCAAAATCCCTAAATTAAACACATATGCAGATGTCAGATTAAATTATGAAATCCTTAAAAGCACGGGATTCACTGAAATCGAAATTTTTGACTATATTGAAATAGACAAACATGAAAGAATATCTGATGTCGCTTTAAAAAATAAAAAGGACTTTGTTGATGTTGCAAATAATAATTTTATCAAAGATTACCCCATATCTGAAATTATTATCAAAATTGCTCCATTACTTGATTTTCATATAAAAAATTTTCCAGAAGAATTGTGGAAAGACATAGAATTCATATTTGAATATGATTCAACTTATGAAAATAATCTGTACAGTTTAAAAGAATTAATAGTTTCCAAATTAAGAGAATGTTATGATTATTTAGGTTTGAAATATAACTTTTATGTTATTTTAAAACCAGTAGACTATTTAAAAACTACTTCAAATATTGATTTTGATAAAAAAATAAATTATTTCCTTGATTTGAATGAAAAAAATAAAAAAGAATTAATGTTAGACTCATGGAAAGAAAATAAGTATGAATATCTTGAATTTAAAGATTTTTGCTATAAAACAAACCAATTAAGGGAATATTATGTTAATTACACATATAAACCTCATGCAAAGTATATTTTATCAAAGTCTTACGAAGTGGATCAATCTGAATTAAGAATTTACATTAATCTTTCAGACAATAAGTATAATATTGTGGAATATGATGATGCTACACATGTTTTAGTTCAAAAATTTGATGATTTGATGGAGTTGACTTTTCAAGAAATTCATGTTTTAAAAAAATAATATTTTGTTTAGATACAATAATCTCTTTTAACAATAACACAATAAATATTTGTAGAAAACCTACATTGGATGAATAAAGTCCATCAAAGTCAGTTAACTACCAATTATATTAAAAATACAATCCATTAAACGAGGATGATTGTAAAAACTATAGTAAATAATTAATTGATTCTTTGATCAAAAAGTCCATCAAAAATTGATGAAGTCCATCATTTTAATAATCTGGTGATGAGAATTGAACTTTTCTATTCGCTATACTCTTTTTAACCAGATTGAGTTTAGCCAATTTTCTAAAATCTCTTTGCAGTTGGTTTTGATGTATTGAACATCTTAATATGATCATCATATGTCATGGAAACATTATTGTTTATAATTTCAGTTAAGATAACAATTTGACGTTGATTTAATCCCAAATCTTTTAAATTAATAACTTTTTCATTATTTTCATAATGAGATATCTTTCCACCATTTCCTTTAAACATTACTTTAAATGAATCATTTCCTTCACTAAATTCTGGTTCTTCCAAACCAGATTTCTTCATCTCACCAATCATTTGAGAAATTCCTCTACCAATATGTTCCATATAATTAGTCTTATATAATATGTCACATATTCTCTCATTTCTATGACCAATTCCTTCATCATTTTTTATGTCTTCAATAGTTAATGGATATTTTAACTTTCCGGGATTTATTATTTCAATGCGGTCATCGAATATGTAGAATTCTATAAAACTTGATGACCTTTCATAGTTTCTGTGTGCAAGGGCATTGATGAAACCTTCACGAATTGCTTTTATTGGATATTCGTCAATATTAATACGATTCATTCCATCAATGATAAATCCCGAATTTGTATTTTTTTTAAAAAATCTTTCAAATTCTTTGATTCCCATTAGAAGCGAACCTTTAAAATTTAACCGATCAATTGCATCGAATTTAGTGATTCCTTTAAATCTCACCATCTTGATTTCATGAGATAAAAATTTGTTGACATCCT
>OIZH01000264.1_pt1 | contig 11234 bp, 9 predicted proteins | sample 1588511 | NCBI WGS metagenome assembly OIZH01 (sample SAMN03283237) | human gut metagenome | biome: human-associated habitat; material: feces | host: Homo sapiens | place: Peru | collected 2012
CAGCACGCCCTGAAGGGGCAGAAGCTCTTAGCCCAGGGCAGCGCCCTGGGTATAAGAGCAATCAGCAAGGCGCCCTGTAAGGGCAAAAGCTTTATGTATTGCCTTGATTTTTAAAGCTTTTGCCCTTACAGGGCGACAGATTTGCGTCCAAAACAACCCAGGGCGCTGCCCTGGGCTAAGAGCTTCTGCCCTTTCAGGGCGTATTGGGTAATTTCAACCGTACAGGTCGATAATTTTTAGCCAAGAGTATTTTTGAGTCAAGAATATATTTTAGTCAAGAATTAGAGAAACAACGTTTATCGCGCGTAGCGAAATAGAAAATGCCGACAGAAAAGCAAAGGCATTTATAGAAAAATTCTTAAATTGGCTTTCCCTTCGGACGCCGAACGTTGTTTCTCAAATTCTTGACAAAACAAAAATCTACCTGACAAGACAAAATAAAATAAAATCATTCCTGATAAATACTTAGATTGATGAAAACGTTCTATGACTCGCTCATTAGTCATTTTCGATTTCGGATGTACTAAAACAAAACAGGTGATACAATCTAATGATCATATCACCTGCTTTGCATCATGATGAGAGTGATTCCGTTGGGGTTCGAACCCAAGACCCACAGCTTAGAAGGCTGTTGCTCTAATCCAACTGAGCTACGGAACCATACTCTGTTTCTTAATGCGGATGCAAAATTACTGCTTTTTTTGCAATCTACCAAATATTTTCGGGATTATTTGCTATTATTGCTGTCCGCTAAGTGTTTATCACTCAACTTTATCTCGTTGACAGGGGCATGGAAGCCGATAAAATTATTGCTTGAGATATTCTTCGGCACGGGTGTCGCCCAACTCCTGTGCCTTCTTGAGGTTCTCGATGCTTTCCTGTTTCAGTCCCTTCTCGCGCTGCAGCAGACCCAAGAGCAGATAGCCGTCGGCATATTCGGGAGCGAGGTTGATGCAGGCCTTGGCGGCGCTGATGCCCTCGTCGATGCGCTTGACGCGGAGGTCGAGACTTGCCCATTCGGCAAAGTAGGTGGGCTCCTTGGGCGCCAAGTAGCAGGTGCGGGCTATGTCAAGCAGCGCCTGTTGCCACATACGCAACTTTGTCTCGCACTTGTAGCGGGTATAGAAGAAGGTGGGGTCTACGGTATGGGTCAGGGAGTCGTACTGGTTGTAGTCGGGCAGCGCCTTGCGATATTCGCCCTTGCGGTCGAAGAACTGTGCACGCGCCAGATAGTAGGGAGCTGCCAGTCCTGTCTTCTGTCCTACGGCGATGGCACTGTCGAGCAGCACCTCTATCTCGCTGGCGGGTGCATTGAGCTGGGCTTTCGACTGGGCTGCCTCGTAATACAGTTCGCCACTGTTGATATTGGTCTTGGTGAGGTCGAGGAACATGCTGAGTGCCTGCTGATAGTCGCCCTTGAAGTAGCTGTACTGCGCCTCCTGATGCTTGTAGGCAGGAAGGGCGTTGATACTGTATGCCTTGCGTATCATCTCTATGGCCTTGTCGATGTTCCATGCTGAATAGATGGAGTCGCCCTTGTACACTGCCTTCTGATAGATGATGTCGGCATAGGCTGAGTAAGCCTCGTCCTTCTTGGCTGCCTTCTTGATGCATTCCTCCATCAGCTTTGATGATTCCTCATATTTTGCCTCGTTGGAGAGCCGGGATGCTTTTTCCTTGTATCCGTAGGCGGATGCCGGGAACTTGCCGATAAACTCGTCGACATACTTATCGTAGTCGGTGGAGGCTATCTGTCCCTTCTTCAGTGTCATCATCATGACTGCCTCCTGCTCGGTGTCGGGCAGGGCTGTGCGGATGCCTGTCTCGCGGAGTGCGGCATCGAGGGTGGAGAGTCCTGTCACCTTGAGCTGCTTGGCGTACTGTGCATCGATGGCTGTCACCGATCCGTTGCTGTGCATCAGTCCGATGACCTGTCCGTCCTTGTTGGCAAAGGGACAGCCGATGGCATTCTCGGGCACCGTGGTGATAAAGATGTAGTAGTTGTAGGTGTTGTTGAATGTCTCTACGCTGCTGATCTCCTCCTGCTGGAAGGCTGGCTTCTTGATGGAGTAGGGAACGAGCCACACTTTGCTTCCTGCCGGTGTGGTGCTGCTCGCCAGGGTGGCAGCGGCTGTGGATGCCTTGATTCTGAACTTGGCGACATCATAGAGCTCATCGGCGCCAAGGATGGCGTCTACGTCTGTAGAGCGTCCGCTGGCATCCACGATAGTGGCCTTGGTGGCTCCGATGAATGGTTTGAAGGTACTGATGGCTGTTCCCTTATTGTCGATAAACACGCCCTGTGTCGAGGCGATGATTTGTCCGTCTTTGTTGAATGTGGTCAGTGTGAAGACGCTCTTTGCCATCTTCTGTACTGGCCCTGGTTGTGCCATGATGCCTGATATGCTTATGATCATGGCAGCAATGATGATGTACAGTCTTTTCATATATTTTTAATGTTTAATTTCATGCCCACAATAGCATTTATTTGCGATAGCTTCTGAGCAGTTCCTGCGCATTGGCGAGGGCGGCCTCGGTGATGTCGCTTCCACTCAGCATTTGCGCTATCTCGCTTACTCTTTGCTCCTCGGTGAGTTCCGTCATGTGGGAACGTGTGCCCTGTGGGGTTTCTTCCTTCAGCACCTTGTAGTGATGTCTGCCCATGGCGGCAATCTGTGGCAGGTGGGTGATGGAGATGACCTGGCGGTCGAGTTCGCCCATCTCTGCCATGATCTGTGCCATCTTCTCGGCTATCTTTCCGCTTACACCTGTGTCGATCTCGTCGAAGATGATGGTAGGCAACTTGACGGCTCCGCTGATCATTGCCTTGAGTGAGAGCATCACACGGGCTATCTCGCCACCCGAAGCCACCTGACTGACGGGTTGCAGAGGTGTGCTCTTGTTGGCGCTGAAGAGGAAGTTGACCTTGTCGGCTCCGTCGGGTGAGAGTGGTTTGGCGCTGAAGCTGATCTCGAAACGCACGTTGGGAATGCCCAGCGGCACGAGTCTTTGCTGCATCTCGGTTTCTATCTTCCTGGCTGTCTTGGTGCGTAGCTCGGTGAGCTTCCTGGCCGCCTGTTCTGCCTTGGAAAGCCAATGCTCGGCCTCCTGCTGCAGGGCTGCCAGCTCCTCGTCGCTGTTGCCGATGTGGTCGAGTTGCTGCTTGAGGTGCTCTCTGATTTCTATCAGGGCATTGATGTCCTGTACATGGAACTTCTGCTGCAGCGAGTAGATGGTGTCGAGCCGGCTGTTGATCTCGTCGAGTCTTGCCGGTTCGAAGTCGACGCGGTCGACGTTGGTGCCTATCTCCTGAGCGATGTCCTTCAGTTCGATGTAGCTGCTGTCGAGCCTTTCGGCAGCCTCTGTTATGGCGGGATAGACCTCCTTGATGGATGCGAGCTGCTGGCAGGTGGACTTCAGCCTTTCGAGTATGCTTCCGTCCTCATTGGTCAGCGTGTTGTCGGCTTCGTAGAGGGCAGTCTTGATGTCCTCGGCATGAGTCAGCGTCTCGGCTTCCTGCTCCAGCGATTCCTGCTCGCCTTCCTCTAACTGGGCGTGGTCGAGCTCTTTGTACTGGAATCTGAGGAACTCTTCGTTCTCACGGCTCTTCGCTATCTCTTCCTCCAACTTGGCGAGTCGCTGCCTGGCCTGGTGATACTGATTGTATGTGGCCCTGTAGTCGCCCAGCAACTTGCTGTCCTGAGCGATGATGTCAACCACGTTGAGCTGGAAATCCTCTTTCTGCAGCAGCAGGTTCTGATGCTGTGAGTGGATGTCGACCAGGCTTTCGCCCAGCTCTCTCATCAGGCTGAGCGAAACGGGTGTGTCGTTGATGAAGGCACGGCTTTTGCCTGCGGCTGTCAGCTCGCGGCGGATGATGGTGTCGTCGGCGTCATAGTCGATATCGTGCTCAGCGAAGAAGCTCTGCATGTCGTATCTCGAGAGGTCGAAGTGTGCCTCGATGGTGCATCTGTCGCATCCTGCCTTGATGGCCTTGGTGTCGGCTCTGTTGCCGAGCAGCAGACCGATGGCACCCAGGATGATGCTCTTGCCTGCACCTGTCTCGCCCGTGATGACGGAGAAGCCTGGATGCAGCTGGATGTCGAGCTCGTCGATGAGTGTAAAGTTCTTGATGTATAGCTGTTTGAGCATGTTGTCGGTTTCTTTATTGCTTTATTTTGTCCCATTGGGCATTCTGCGAAGGATTGATGTTGAAGAGCAGTTCGTAGATGCTCTCTTTCTCCTTCTGTGTGCCCTTGCCCTTGTAGATGTTTGCCAACTCATCTTTCTTGTAGTCGGTCCATATCTGTGGCAGCAGACTGAGCGGTTTGTTCTCCTTTGCTTTCTTCAGATTGGTTTCGAGCGTGGTCGTAATCTCCGTGCGTCCACGTTCGGCATTGTTGGCCATCTCGTCGAGTCCCTTGCGGTAGTAGTCGTACTGCATCTGTCGGAAGGGTTGCATTCCTCCGTCGAGATAGTCGGCTATGATGGCGTATCTGTTTCTGTTGTCGTCGAAGGCTTTCCAGCCTGGATACGACAGGTTTTGTGCATTGTTGGTAAGGTTCATGCATCTTTGCAGCACATCCTCGCCTCCCATGGGCGCAAAGGTGTCGAGGTCGAGTCCGATGATGAGGTAGGCATAATAGGCAAAGAGAGCTGTAAGCTGGTTGTCGAGATTCTCCTCGTTGAAGTCCAGCTGGTCGAACTGTGCAAAGTTGAACGTGAAGTTCTCGTCCACATTATTATATATAGTAGTGGTGTAGGCGGCATTGTATACGGGTCGGTTGGCCTGTATCAGCGCTTTGCACGTGAAGAGGTTCTGGTCTTTGGCGTATTTTGTCACCGTGATGTTGAAGTTGCAGTTGATGCGCTCGTTTTTCTGAAACTGCAGATGGGTCCATTGCCGGTCGTTGACAAACTGCTCGAGTGTCTGTTGCAGGTTGTCGAATACGGCATTGTCCGTGCCCTGTATCTGAGCATGGTTGATGGTGATTTTGGCTTGCAGTTCCTGTGCCTGGAGGCCGTAACTACAGCATGCCAGCCAGCTCGTCAATGATATCGCGAGCCACTTCAGTCTTCGGCTTTTTCTCATATTCTTTCTTGCCTTTCTCGGATATGATTGTTATCTGGTTGTCGTCGGTGCGGAAGGTGGTGCCGGCGTTGCGTGTGGAGTTCAGCACGATGAAGTCGGCATTCTTCTTCCTGCGTTTCTTCTCGGCATTGGCTTCCTCGTCGTTGGTTTCCAGGGCAAAAGCCACGATGCGCTGACGGCTCTGCTTCATCTGTCCAAGGGCTGCTGCGATGTCGTGAGTGGGAGCCAGGGTGAGCACCAGGTCGTCCTTCTCGCGCTTGATCTTCCTGTCGGCAACAACGGCTGGACGGAAGTCGGCTACTGCCGCACAGAGGATGGCTGCATCACAGCCTGTAAACTCATGGGTGGCAGCCTCGTACATCTCTTCGCAGCTCTCCACATCGATGCGTCTGATGTCGTTGTCGCATTGCAGCGCCACGGGGCCTGTTATCAGCGTGACGTGGGCGCCTCGCTTTCTGCATTCCTCGGCAAGGGCGAATCCCATCTTGCCCGATGAGTAGTTGCCGATAAATCTTACGGGGTCTATCTTCTCGTAGGTAGGACCGGCAGTGATCATGATGTTCTTGCCACTGAGGTCCTGCTGCTGTTGTTCATCGAAGTAACGGTCCAGGCTGTCGACGATGATCTCGGGTTCCTCCATGCGTCCCTTGCCCTCCAGTCCGCTTGCCAGGAATCCGGAGGCAGGCTCGATGATTTTGTTGCCGTAGCTCAGGAGTGTCTGCATGTTGTGCTGGGTGGACGGATGTCTGTACATGTCGAGATCCATGGCTGGAGCGATGAAGACAGGGGCCTTCATCGACAGATAGGTAGTGATGAGCATGTTGTCGGCGATGCCGTTTGCCATCTTTCCCATTGTGGCAGCCGTACAGGGCGCAATGAGCATGGCGTCAGCCCAGAGGCCGAGGTCGACATGCGAGTTCCATGTACCGTCTCTCTGCGAGAAGAACTCGCTGACAACGGGTTTGTGGGTAAGGGCAGAGAGCGTGATGGGAGTGATGAACTCCTTGCCGGCAGGCGTGATGACAACCTGCACTTCGGCTCCCCGCTTGATGAGGCCTCTTATGATGAGGCAAGATTTGTAGGCTGCTATCGAGCCAGTGATGCCCAGTACTATTTTCTTTCCTTTAAGACTCATTTTTCTGATTTGAACATTTAATGGTTGAACCTTCGCTGGAAGGGATCTTTCTTAATTCCTTGAAAAACAACTCGTCCAGCGAAAGTTGAGAATATGACTTTATCTTTTATTGAACTCCCTCAGACGGATGCGGGTAAGCACCTGCTTGGTGTTGTAGGTAAAGTCGCTGCCCAATACCCATGTGTAGTAGCCTGGATCTTTGTGCAGGATTTCTGCCACGTCCCAGCCTTTGTATTTGCCAAAGTTGAACACCTCATGCTTGCGTGGATTTCCCTGTTCGTCGGTAAGCACGTTGCCCTGAGCATCTTTCAGCTCCTGCCAGATGATGCGGCCGGCAAAGTCGACGTTGTCGTTCTGCATGGAGAACTTGGCCAACTCGTCCATGTCGTTGTTGAGCACACGCTCTGGTTCTTCCTGTACTCCGGGAGCATACTTGTCCAGCTCGCCCATGAGCACTCGGTAAGTAGCTTCGGTGTCCTGGTCGGCACGATGGGCCTCAAAGTCTTCCTCCATCTTTCGGCCGCAGTAGAACTTGTAGGCGGCAGCAAGATTGCGGCGTTCCATCTTCATAAAGATGGTCTGCGCATCTATCAGGCGGCACTTGCTGAAGTCGAAGTCGATGCCTGCACGCAGAAATTCCTCGGCGAGCATAGGCACGTCGAAACGGTTGGAGTTGTAGCCTGCAAAGTCGCATCCCTCAAACTCCTTCTGCAAGTTGGCTGCCAGCTGCTTGAATGTAGGTGCGTTTTTCACATCCTCGTCGCTGATGCCGGTAAGGGCGACGACTTCTTCGGGTATAGGCATTCCGGGGTTTACGTAGAGATTCTTACGAGTCTCGCTACCATCGGGCATGACCTTGATATACGACATCTGGATGATACGGTCTTTAACCATATCAAGCCCCGTAGTCTCCAGGTCGAAGACTACTAAGGGCTTTTTAAGATTTAATTTCATTATATGTTTTTATTATTTTAGTCGTTGAGCAACATTGGCATAATCAGCATCAGCACGTCCTCGTCCTCAGGCTGCTCGGCAGGAACGATAATGCCGGCACGACTTGGGTCTGCCAACATGATGACAACCTGGTCGCTGTTCAGATTGCTCAGAACCTCCATGAGGCTGCTGCCCTTGAAACCGATGCTCATAGGTGTGCCGGTGTACTCGCAAGAGAGCTGTTCCTTGGCTGATGTGGCGAAGTCGATATCCTCAGAAGATACTTCGAAGTGGCCATTCTCCATGTGCAGACGAACCAACTGGCTGCTCTCGCTGGCGAAGGGGAGCACACGGCGCAAGGCGCTGAGAAGGGCACGGCGGTCTACTGTGGTCTGACTTGGATTGTCGGTAGGAATCACTGAGTTGTAGTTAGGATATCTTCCGTCTATCAGTCGGCAGTTAAGTACTCCGTCGTTGTATTTGATCTCGGCATTTCTGTCGTCGAACTTGATAAGCACGTCACCGCCGTCCTTGGTAAGAATGTTCTTCAGCAGGTTGGCTGGTTTCTTGGGAAGATTGAACGAAGCAGGAGTCTCACTTGTGATAGAGAAGTTCTTGTTGCGTACCAACTTATGTCCGTCGCTTGCTACAATGGCGAGTGCGTCGGGGGTTAAATCGAAGTACACACCGTTCATAATAGGTCTCAACTCGTCGTTGGCTGTGGCAAACAGGCTTCTGGAGATGTTGTCGATCAGGACGGTGGCAGGTATCATGATAGAATTGGCTGCATCGGTCATGCTCTGTGTGCGAGGATAGTCCTCAGCACTCTGCGCTGTGAAGTTGTACAAACCGTTCTGGTAAACGATTTTCACGGCGTAGCTGTCGGGGGTCACGTCCAGGGTGAGAGGCTGCTCTGGCAACTCTTTCAGTGCGTCGAGAATCACCTTGTTGGGGATGCAGAATTCGCCTTCTCCCTCACATTCAGTCAGGTCGATGACGCTTTTGATCACGTTGTCACTGTCGCTTGCTGTGATGGTCATCACATTGTTAGCAACCTGGAAAAGGAAGCAATCGAGGATGGGCAAGGAATTCTTGCTGCTGATTACTTTCGCAAGCATGTTGAGCCTGCTGCTTAGGGCAGAGCTTGATAAAACAAATCTCATGAGTGTTTATAATTTTGTTTATGTTCTACATTTCTTTTCTTACTGACCACAAAAATACAAAAAATATCGATGACGTACAAAAAAATCGATAAAAAGTTTCAGTTTATGAACTATTTTTAGTAATTTCGCAGTCTAAAGAGAAAACTTTCTTCATCTTTCACCTCTGTTGTGAGTTGCGGGTGTGAATAGTTTCTCGAGAGGAAAGTTTAAGTATCATTATTCAAACATTATTATAATATGGAATTACAAGGAAAGGTTATTGCCGTTTTGCCTGAAAGAAGCGGTGTCTCTGCAAGAGGTGAGTGGAAATCACAGTCGTTTGTCATTGAGACTCATGAGCAGTATCCCAAGAAGTTGGTTTTCGATGTCTTCGGAGCTGAACGCTTGGCACAGTTTAATATTCAGAGCGGCGAAGAGATCTTGGTATCCTTTGATATCGATGCTCACGAATATAATGGCCGCTGGTTTAATAATATTCGTGCATGGAATGTTCAGCACGTAGATCCTAATACTGTTGCTGCCATGGCTGGCGGAATGCAGCCAGCTGGTGCTCCGTTTCCACCAGCAGGTGCTCCTGTAGCAGCTGCTCCTGCAGCTGGAGCCACTGCTCCTTTCCCTCCAGCTTCTGCTGCTCCTGCTGCTTCTGCTGAGACAGGCAGTGCAGACGATCTTCCATTCTAAAAGTAATGAGTCCACTTGATAAAGTCGAAAATCGTATTTTTTGTCTTTGTAACTTATTGACAATCAATAGCTGATTTTCGTAAAAATGACTTTTTCAAGTGGACTCAGTTGATTTAATAATTGCGAGCTTCTATCTGGAAGTAGCTCTGTGGATGGTTGCAGACAGGGCAAACCTCAGGAGCCTTCTTGCCAACTACGATGTGGCCGCAGTTGGAGCATTGCCAGATGCAGTCGCCGTCGCGCGAGAACACCACTTTGTCCTCTACGTTCTTCAGTAATTTGCGATAGCGCTCCTCATGGTGCTTTTCTATCTCTGCCACCATCTCAAACTTGGCAGCGATTTCTTCGAATCCTTCTGCATGAGCCTCTTCTGCCATGCGCTTGTACATATCGGTCCACTCGCTGTTCTCACCCTCGGCTGCTGCCAAGAGGTTCTCGGCTGTGCTCTTTATCTCGCCGCCCATGAGGTACTTAAACCATAGTTTGGCATGTTCCTTCTCGTTGGCTGCCGTCTCCTCAAAGATGTTGGCTATCTGCACAAATCCGTCCTTCTTGGCCTTGCTGGCAAAGTAGGTGTACTTGTTGCGGGCCTGCGATTCGCCTGCGAATGCTTCCCACAAATTCTTCTCAGTCTTGGTTCCTTTCAGTTCTTTCATGATGTCTTTGTTTTTAATGTTAATAATTTTGAGTTATATTGCTAATAATCTTAGCAGCGTATCTTATATGTCTGCAAAGATATTGTAATTATTCCAAAAATGCAAGTTTAAGTACGTTTTTTTGCTTTCAGTTATGAAAGTTTAACAGTACGAACTTTACAGGCTGGAAATATAAGAGAAGTTAGCGGAAGTCTCAGTCTTTCAGGATCTTCCTGCTTTCGAAGAACTGGCGTGAGGCAAGGAAGAAGAGGAGTACAGAAACGGCATTCTCGGCAGCCACCATCCAGAAGGTGGCTGTGTATCCAAAGTGTTCGGCAACGATGCCTCCCAACAGACATCCTATGCCGAAGCCAAGATCCCATCCCGTAAGGATGCTGCTGTTGGCTGTGCCTCGCTGGTCGTGTCGTGCCACGTGGACAAACATGTTGAGGAAGGCAGGGTAGAGATGCCCGTTGCCCAGTCCGATAAGGATGGCAGAGAGGTAATATGCTACTGGATGGGGAATGACCACAAAGAGGGTGAAGCCAACGAGTGAGATGAGCATTCCCTCGGCTGCATTCTGTGTCAACTTGCCTTGGCTGAGGGCTTTACGGCCCTGCAGACGAGAACTGAAAAGACCCATAGAGAGAAGGGCAAAATAAGTGCCTGTTCCTCCTGTGATGGACAAAACTTCCTTGCTGTAGATGGCGAGATAGTTGCTCAATACGCCCCAGCAGAAGCCAAACATGGCGATATTGATGGCGAGGAGCCATGCACGGGTGAGGAAGAAGCGGTCGAGCGACAATTTCTCTTTGTTACGAATGATGTCTTTTTCGGGCAACCGGATAGTCCAGGCGATGAGCACTGCACTTATCGCTACGATGAAAGCTATCCAGAAGAGTATCATGTAGCTGTCTACCATGTTGTGCAGATAGATGCCGATGGAGGGAGCTATCGCCATGGCGAAGTTGTTGCTGAGACCATAAAGTCCGATGCCTTCGTTTCGCCGGCTGGAAGGCAACACGTCGATGGCGCAGGTGCTGTTGGCTACGGTGACGGCTCCGAAGGGTCCGCCATGCAATGTTCGGCAAATGGCAAACATGAGGATTGTGCCTGCTGCTATGTATCCGGCAAAGAAGACGGCAAAGCCCGAAAGGCACAGCATGAGCACTTTCTTGCGCGAGAAACTGTCTACTACATAGCCGCAAAATGGGCGCACGATAAGGGCTGCCACGGTGTAGCCGCTCAGTACGATGCCTATGGTGTCTTTGGTGGCTCCAAAAGTTTCGCTCAGATAGAGGGGCAGGAGCGGGGTGAGGAGATAGAAGGCGAAGTACAACAGAAAGTTTGTTGTCATCACCTTGATGTAATTGGCATTCCAGAGTTTCTCTTTGCTATTCATTGTTATTATAGATTAGACTTTTGTTCTTCGAGCCAGGCATCGATAATCTGTCGGGCAATGGAGAGTTTTTCGGGAATGGTGGGCAGATTGTACTTGGTAAACCACTTGCCGCGTGAGAGTTCTTCTTTCTGCAGATGGATTTCTCCATCTACATAGTCGGCGGTGAAGCCTACCATCAACCCGCTGGGATATG
>OIZH01000268.1_pt1 | contig 11192 bp, 9 predicted proteins | sample 1588511 | NCBI WGS metagenome assembly OIZH01 (sample SAMN03283237) | human gut metagenome | biome: human-associated habitat; material: feces | host: Homo sapiens | place: Peru | collected 2012
CGTTTATCTTAATTCGTCTGGTTATGTCGGCTATCACGAGTATTTTCAGCTTTGTGATGATTTGGGCGCAACTCCCGTGCCCGAGGTCAGTGCAGGCATTGCGTGCCAGACTAATGCAAAATATGACGATTATGTTCAGGCGCTTAATAAAACATATATGACAGACGAGCAGTTTGAGGCTTATCTGTCGGAGCAGTATTCTCTTTCAAAAAGTGAGATTAAGAGCAGAGTTCAATATATTAATTCGCTCGGTATTAATTCAAAAGCGGATTTCGATAACTATGTTTCCTCCGTGTCGCTCACTCCCGGCACGGACAAATTTAAGAATTATGTTCAGGATGTGCTCGACTTAATCGAGTACGCAAACGGCGATTCAAAAACCACTTACTTTGGCTCTCTGAGGGCACAAAACGGAAGCGTACAGCCCTTTGAAATGAAGTATATTCAAATCGGCGGAGATAATTACGGCGAAGCATATTGGCGTAATTTTGCCGAGATAAAAAAGGCTGTTAATAAAAAATATCCCGATATAACCGTTGTCGCTTCTTGCGGTACGGATTTTGAGGGCAGTGATTTTGAGGACGCAAAGAATAAAATTGCCGCTTCTTATTCCGATGTGACAGCGTTTGAGAGTATTGTCGGCAGTAAAGAAAAACCCCTGTCGAACTTTGTCGGCAGATACGATAGTTATGCAAGGGACGGCGCAAACGTGATTACCTCCGTCTCCTCGCTTGCCCTTGACGAAAAAAAGCAGGGCAGAAGCGATAATGCCTATAACGCCTGCGATACTGCGGCATTTATGCTCGGTGCGGAAAAAAACAGCGATGTCGTTTCTATGCTGTCCTATTCAAAGGCACTTTCAAAATCGCACGCCGATAAAACAAAAACTTCGCTCATTTGGTTTGATAATGAGAATGTCGTGCTCACTCCCGAATATTATGTTCAGATGCTTTTTGCAAATAATGTGGGCACAAAAACTCTCAGCGCAGATTTTACCGACCGACCGCAGGGCGTTACCCAAAGCGTCACCATAGACGAAAAATCACAAACTCTTTATGTCAAACTCGTTAATACAGGCGGCAAAAAGGAAAAAATAAACGCTAATCTTAACGGCTTTGATAATCTTGCAACGGCATCTGTTCTTTCTCTTGAAAGTGAGTACAAAACGGCGTATAATTCAAATGAAAAGCAAACCGTTGCGCCAAAGAGTAAGGATATTCAAATCAGCGGCGACTCCTTTACCGTGACCTTACAGCCATATAGTGCGACAGTTGTAAGAATACCGTACGGTACCAATGTCGGTGCTTCGCTTTATAAGATACCGAATACTGTTAATACGGAGGTTAAATCATATATTCCCATGTCTGTTAAAATGTTAATTATTTTAATGGTTGCTATTTTTATTCTCGCAACCGTTATAACTTATTTCGTTTATTCAAAGGTTGTCCTTAAAGGCAAAAAACCCGATTTCAAAAACAAGAATAAACCAAGCGATAAAGATAAAAAAGAAGATGAATAAAGCAAAACACCGACCGAGGAAACTTCTCGGTCGGTGTTTTGTCTATATCGTGTCTCATAGGCTCCTTTTTTAAGGGAGGCTTATATATTAATTTGCGTGTTGTTCGTTCTGCATAAAATATAATCTGTTGAAACTTTGTAGTAATCCGCCAGCGTAATCAGGTGATGAACAGGCAGTTCGTTTGCCCCTCGTTCGTATCGTGCGTACATTGTTTGCGACGTTTTGAGCACATCGGCTATTTCCTGCTGGGTCTTGTCGTTGTCCTCTCTCAAATCCTTTATTCGTTTAATATAGTCCATAATATCACTCCTTGCTACAATTATATGTAGTACAAAAGTTTACTATTGACTTTAGTAAATATCTTTACTATACTTAAATTGAATAATTATAATTTCAGGAGGAGTATATTATGAATGATTCAAAAGAAAAAAACAATAGAGTTGTTGCAAAGGTGATTGCCGTAATTGTAGCTTTTGCAGTAATGCTTGCCACTTCGTTTGTTGTGGCAAATTTTGTGCATAATCGTGGTAATTCTCAGGCGGTGTCTAAGGTGCAAAACGGACTGTCCGCATATGAACTTGCGGTAGAGCAGGGCTATGACGGCAGTATTCAGGATTGGCTCGATTCGCTAAAGGGTAAGTCGGCTTATGATATTGCAGTGGAAAACGGCTATTCGGGAACAGAAAAGGATTGGTCTAAGGCACTTGAACTTAGCGCAAAACAGGAAACATCGGAAATAAAAACCGCATATTTTACCGAAACGGGTAAACTCGTTATTGAACTTTCCGACGGCACTTCTATTAATGTAGGTACCGCTAAGGGACTTAATGGAAAGAACGGTATTGACGGTAAAGACGGTAAAGACGGTGCGAACGGCATTAACGGAAAAAATGGAATTAACGGTAAGAACGGCACAAACGGACTGGACGGCAAGGACGGTATCAATGGTACAAACGGAATTGACGGTCAAAACGGAGCAGACGGACAGGACGGTGTCGGCATTTCACAGGCAGAGATTAATTCCGACGGAGAACTCGTGCTTACATTATCAGACGGTACTGCCGTAAATCTTGACCGTGTTGTCGGAGCAAAAGGTGAAAAAGGAGATAAAGGCGACCAAGGCGAGCAGGGTCTCAAAGGTGAAAAAGGAGACAAAGGCGACCAAGGTGAACAGGGTCTCAAAGGTGAAAAGGGAGATAAAGGTGACCAAGGTGAGCAAGGCATCCAAGGTGAAAAAGGCGAAACCGGAGCCGCAGGTCGTGACGGTATAGACGGTATTAACGGTACAAACGGAGTAGACGGAAAAGACGGCAAGGACGGAACCAACGGTATCGACGGTCAGGACGGTGTCGGTATTCAAAATATTCTTGTCACTTCCGACGGCAATCTTAATGTAACTCTTACTAACGGTACAACCCTCGAACTCGGAAATATCAAGGGCGCAAAGGGAGATAAAGGTGACAAAGGCGACCAAGGAGAGAAAGGCGAAAAAGGTGACAAGGGCGACCAAGGCGAACAGGGCATACAGGGCGAAAAAGGTGAAACAGGTGCCGCAGGTCGTGACGGCGTAGACGGTATAAACGGTACAAACGGCAGAGACGGTATTGACGGACAAGACGGTGCTGACGGTATCGGTATTTCCAATGTAAATATTAATATAAATGGTGAACTTGAACTGACTTTTTCTGACGGAAGAAATATAAATCTCGGCAATGTTAAGGGCTCAAAAGGTGACAAAGGTGAGCAGGGCGTTCAAGGTGAAAAAGGTGACAAGGGTGACCAAGGCGAACAGGGTCTCAAAGGAGAAAAGGGAGACAAGGGCGACCAAGGTGAACAGGGTCTCAAAGGAGAAAAAGGAGATAAAGGCGACCAAGGTGAGCAGGGTCTTAAAGGTGAAAAAGGTGACAAGGGTGACCAAGGCGAACAGGGTCTTAAAGGTGAAAAGGGTGACCGAGGCGAACAGGGTCTTAAAGGTGAAAAAGGCGACCGAGGAGAGCAAGGCGTTCAAGGTGAAAAAGGCGAAACCGGAGCCGCAGGTCGTGACGGCACAGATGGTATTAATGGTACAAACGGCAGAGATGGTGCAGACGGTCAGGACGGCGTAGGTATAGCCGATGTAACCGTTGCAGACGGCGGTGCGCTTACTGTTACTCTCACTAACGGAACAACTCTCAATTTGGGTAACATTAAGGGTGCAGACGGAATCGGAATAAAGAAAGCCGAGATTAATTCAAACGGCGAACTTGTGCTTACATATTCCGATGACAGCGTTGTAAACCTTGGCAAGGTAAAGGGCGAGGACGGACAAGACGGAGCAGACGGCAGAGGTATTCAGTCCGTTGCCGTATCAACCGACGGTGAATTAATTGTAACTTATACGGATTCTACCGTTGTAAATCTCGGCTCGATTAAGGGTGAAAAAGGCGATAAAGGCGATAAGGGAGACAAAGGCGATAAAGGCGACGCAGGCAGAGGCATTGCAAAAACCGAACTCGTAAACGGCGAACTCATCATCACCTACACCGACGGTACAAGTGATAATTTGGGCAAAATCACACAAGATTCGACTAAACAAGATTATTCATATTTAGATTTTACATTAAAAGGTGATGATACTTATAGTGTGAAAATCAATCCGGATTATCAAAATAAAATTGAAGAAGTGGTTATACCGTCCACATATAACGGAAAGTCGGTTACTATAATAGATTCAAATGGTTTTGAGAATTGTACTAAATTAAAAAGTGCCGAAATACCGGACAGTGTAATAAATATAGGCTCAAGGTCATTTAGTGGATGTACAGTATTAAAATCCCTTGTAATTCCTTCAAGCGTAAAATATATAGGTCGGTATGCTTTTGATAAAGCATTGGAAGAATTGTATTTTACAGACACTTCGACTTGGTTGCTTTATTACGGAACAGTTTCGGTTTACGATGCGGCTGGTGGAGGATATCTTTATCAATCATCAGATAAAAAGAAAGTAACAGTAACCACAAAAAAAGACATCAATCAAAGGAATATATATTTTAGAGAAAAACAGAAATATAGTATTGGTAGTACAAATTGTTACTATATAGATAGTTATGATAGTTATGATTGGTCAAAACAATAAATGCAAAGGAGATAAAAATATGTCTAGTGCAAAGGTTGAAATTCACAATGAGGTAAAGGCAAAGGCTGAAAGCGATTGGATATTGGCTTTTCAGTATTGCACATATATCTATGATGACGGCTCTACTCAGGACGGATATAGGTTCATATGGCGCAGACCAAACGATTCGTTGCAGGCGGCGAGAGGACAAGCAAGAATCCCGTCCGTTCCCGTTGCTTTGAAATTAATCGGAGAAGCAGTTAAACGAGGTTGGGCGATAAATAATATTGATGATGATAAATTTACAATATTACCGCCTGAAGAAGAGTAATAAAACACCGACCGAGGAATTTCCTCGGTCGGTGTGCTGTTTTATATAGAAAAGGGGACTATAAGAATCGGCGTATTGCGTTTTCACCACTTCAAATTATGCAGTTGACCCTTTTGCACTAATTCGGGGTAGCCCCATTGGCGGAGCACCTCGTATGTGCCGATTGCCACAGCGTTTGACAAATTAAGGCTTCTTATTATTCCTCTCATCGGCATACGCACGCAGAAATCGTGATTGTCCTTTAGCAGTTCCTCGGGCAATCCCTTTGTTTCCTTGCCGAAAACAAGGTAGCAATGGTTAGGATACTCAATATCCGAGTGTGCCTGCTCTGCTTTGGTTGTGAAATAATAGAACTGTCCGCCCTTGTTTTTCTCAAAAAATTCCTCGGTGCTGTCATAAAAGGTGATGTCGAGCTTGTCCCAATAGTCAAGACCTGCCCTTTTTACCTGCTTGTCCGTAATATGAAATCCCATAGGACCGACAAGGTGAAGTCTTGCGCCCGTTGCCGCACAGGTGCGTGCAATGTTGCCTGTGTTTTGCGGAATTTCAGGCTCTATCAGCACTATGTTAAGCGAGTGTTCCATTTATATATACCTCTTCAATGTTAAAATTCTCGTCGGTTACGATAAGGTCGGCACATTTGCCTACCGAAATCGAGCCGATTTTTTTATCCTCTCCGATTGCTCTTGCAGGGTTAATTGTGCAGGATTTAATCGCCGTCTTAAAATCAATGCCGAAGTCGAGCAAATTCTTGAACTCGTCAAATACATTGGTAATCGAAGCGGCGATTGTGCCGTCCGATAAGCGTGCGACGGTGTAGCCGTCCTTTACATATGTCATCTGTCCGCCCAGTTCAAACTCGCCGTTTCCGAGTCCTGCGCCACGCATTGAGTCGCTGATTACGCACGCTCTGTCCTCGCCGAGAAGCTTAAACGCATTTCGTAAAACGGTGGGGCAAATGTGCGCTCCGTCACAGATGAGTTCGCATGTAACGCCGCTGTCGAATGCGACGCCTACAACTCCTGCCTCACGGTGCGTCATCGGGGTCATTGCGTTGAATAAATGCGTTGCGTGATTAACTCCGTTTTTTATCGCCTCTGCCGCTTCTTCTGCGTTCGCCGCAGTGTGACCGATTGAAACGGTTGCTTTTTTGCTTGCGTGCTCGATAAATTCCTTGCTGTCAAATGCTTCGGGCGCTATTGTGATTAACTTCATCAGTCCCTCGCTCGCATCGTATAATCTGTTAAAATCGTCAACGGTGCCGGGTATAACATAATCTCCGTTTTGTGCTCCCTTTTTGCTCATGGCGATGAACGGACCTTCAAAATTGATTCCTGCAATCTTTGACCTGCCTGCCTTGCCGTTCTTTGCGTAATCGGAGATGACCCCTGCAATGTCGCACAGCCTGTCGATAGGCAGAGTCATTGTTGTCGGGCAAAACGAAGTAATGCCTCTTTTTGCAAGATATGTGCTTATTTTGTCGAGAGCCTCGGGCGTTCCGTCGCTCGAATCGCCGCCGTCGCCGCCGTGAATGTGAATGTCTATGAAACCGGGCATAACTATTTTGCCGTTCATATCCTTGCCCTCGCCGTCGATTATGCCTATCTCTGATATTTTTCCGTTTTCGATTTTTATGTCGCCGAATTCTTTTTCAAATTCTTCGTTTATGAATGTGCAATTTTTAAGTATCATTATTCGTACTCCTTAAGTATTTTGTACGACAGTTCTTGGAGTTGCTCAAATCGCTCGAGTTTTCCTATCTCTGCTCTGAGTTTTGCGCCGCCTCGCATACCCTTTGTGTAATATGCGGCGTGGTGGCGTGCCTCTCTCATTGCCGTGTACTCGCCTTTGTATTCTATGATTTTTTGTATGTGTTTTAGCATTACCGCCATTTTTTGCGTAACGCTCGGTTCGGGCAAAACTCTGCATTCGTCAAGATAGGCGTTGATTTTTGAAAACACCCATGGATTTCCCAGCGCACCTCTGCCTATCATTATTGCGTCTGCGTTCGTTTTTTCCAGCATAATTGCTGCCGACTGTTCGTCTTTTATGTCGCCGTTTGCGATAACGGGAATGCCGACGGCTTTTTTTACTTGTGCAATTATGTCAAAATCCACGCTGCCGCTGTACATTTGTTGCCTTGTCCTGCCGTGCACCGTCACTGCGCTCGCACCCGCCTTTTCGGCGAGTTCAGCCATTTCGACTGCGTTTACGCTCTCTTCGTCCCAGCCTTTTCGGATTTTAACGGTTACGGGAATGTCGACCGCCTGCACCACCGCCTTGGTTATTTCGTAAGCAAGTTCGGGCTTTTTCATAAGGCTTGCCCCTCCGCCGTTCATTGCAATTTTCGGAGCAGGACAGCCCATATTTATGTCTATTATGTCCGGATTGAAGTCAAGGCATTTTACCGCCGCTTTCGCCATAATTTCGGGGTCATCGCCGAAAATCTGCACCCCTGCCGGTCTGTCATTTCCTAAGGTCAAAAGTTGAGCACTCTTTTTGTCGCCCATGGTCAGTCCTTTTGACGATACCATTTCGCTTACGGTATATGCCGCACCGTATTGCACGCACAACTCCCTGAATGCTAAATCCGCTATTCCTGCCATCGGGGCTAAAAATGCTATGTGATTAAATTCTAAATCCTTTATTTTCATATGTAAACCTTTTCACTTTCTTATGCCTAATATATCACAAAATATCTTTAATTACAAATATTATATATTTATTATATTAATGCTGTGATAATTTACCATAATTTTATAAAATGCCGAAAAGGTGCGTATTTCCTCTTGACATATTTGTAATATTGTGTTACTCTTTTGTTACCTTAAAAAACAACAAAATATTGACAAAAAATGTTTGAATTTTTGTACTACACAATATGTTGTATAGTACTGACGAAAATGTTATGTATTTTGTTGATATAAATGATTACATTTTGGAAAAAAAGGCGTATCTTTTATTCCATTTTTTATTGCCTTTTGGTATAATATTTTATGTGTGAATTTACACATATTTTTATTTTTGCTTTTAATACTATAAATATATGAAATTCCTCAAAGATTGGAGGGCTGAAATTGGATAATTTTGTTATTAACGGCGGACACGAACTGTTCGGCGAGGTTAGCATCAGCGGTGCAAAGAACGCAGCCGTTGCCATTATCCCTGCGGCTATACTTGCGGATGATGTCGTAAGAATAGAGAATATACCGCAAATCAGCGATGTTCAGCTTATTATCGAAATTCTTGACAGAATGGGCGCAGACATTAAACTTGTGAATAAGAACACTCTTGATATAGATACTTCTAATATTAATTACCAGAGCGTTCCGTATGAACTTACATCTCATTTCAGGGCAAGTTACTATCTCATAGGCGCAATGCTCGGTAGATTTAATCAGGCAGAGGTTGCTATGCCGGGCGGATGCAATTTCGGCGTAAGACCTATCGACCAGCATATTAAGGGCTTTGAGATGCTCGGGGCAGATGTTGACATAGTTGACGGTATGGTTTGTGCCAAAGCGGATAAACTTATGGGCACATCTATATATATGGATGTCGTTTCCGTAGGCGCAACTATTAATATTATGCTTGCCGCAGTTAAGGCAAGAGGACTTACAATTATCGAAAACGCAGCCAAAGAGCCGCACATAGTTGACCTTGCGAACTTCCTTAACTCAATGGGTGCGGATGTCAGAGGTGCAGGTACGGATGTAATTAAAATCCGTGGTGTAGAAAAGATGCACGGCTGTACCTATTCTATCATTCCCGACCAAATCGAGGCAGGCACATATATGGTTGCTACTGCTGCGTGCGGCGGAGATGTTCTTATTAAGAATGTTATTCCAAAGCACCTTGAGTCTATTTCCGCAAAGCTAGAGGAAGCAGGCGCAGAGGTTATCGAGTATGATGACGCTGTTCGTGTAACAAGATTTAAGGCTCTTAATAAATGCAATGTAAAGACTATGCCTCATCCGGGCTTTCCCACCGATATGCAGCCGCAGATGGCAGTGCTTCTCTCAATTGCAAACGGTACGAGTATTCTCTCCGAGAGCGTTTGGGATAATCGTTTTCAGTATGTCGGTCAACTTCTTCGTATGGGCGCCGATATTCAGGTTGACGGTAAGGTTGCCGTAATTGTCGGAGTACCTAAACTTGCGGGAGTTTCTGTTAAGGCTACCGACCTCAGAGCAGGTGCGGCTATGATAATCGCAGGACTTGTTGCCGAGGGAACAACCACTGTCGAGGATATTGTTTATGTTGACCGTGGATATGAGGATATTGTGGAAAAACTTTCCGCTCTCGGTGCGGATATTAAGCGAGTATCCGTAAATGACGATAATGCTGTCCAAACAGCAGGCTAAAATACAAAATCAATCCTCGTCGCACGGCGGGGATTTTTTGATGAAAAGGAGGGTGAAATATGTCAAAGGCGTGCCAACTTTTTTCCGGCAGTAAGGGCAATTCCATATATCTTTCCTGCTCGACCGGAAAGTTTTTGATTGATGTCGGCGTCAGTGCAAAAAGAATAGAAAAGGCACTTGATGAAATCGGAGTTTCACCTAATGACCTTTGCGGCATATTTGTCACCCACGAGCACTCCGACCATATCAGCGGACTGCGGGTTTTCGCCTGTCGATATAACCTTGATGTTTATGCTCACCCCGATGTTATCGCCGCTATGCGAAATACAAAAAAGATAGACGATAAGGTCAAAACTATGGAAATTAATTCACCGCTTGAACTGGCGGGGGTTAAGATTATTCCTTTTGAAAACAGCCACGACAGCGTCGCCTGTCTCGGTTACAGATTTGATATGAGCGACGGCAGAAGTATTTGTGTTTGTACCGATACGGGTTATGTCACCGATGACGCAAGAGAAAAAATGCAGGGTTGCGATTTGGCTTTTCTCGAGTCGAATCACGAGGTCACCATGCTCCAAAACGGCACATATACATATCAACTCAAGCAGAGAATACTTTCAAACAGCGGACACCTGTCAAACGATTCCTGCGCCGAATATGCCTGCGAACTGGTAAGGGGCGGTACTACGAGAATTGTTCTTTCTCATTTGAGCAGAGAAAATAATATGCCCGACATCGCTTATCAGACAACTCTTTGTGCGCTCAGGCAGGAGGGCTTTAAGGAAAATAAGGATTTCAGACTCAGCGTGTCACCGCAGGAAAATCACGAAAGACCCATTGTTTTATGATTAAGGTTAATGTTATTGCCGTAGGCAAGTTAAAGGAAAAATATTTAAGAGAAGCGTGCAACGAATATGTTAAACGCCTCGGCGCTTTTTCTAAGGTGAGCGTTGTCGAGGTGTCGGAGGAAAGATGCAGTGATAATCCGTCGCCGTCCGAAATCGAAACCGTAAAAGACAAAGAGGGTAAGCGTATAATTGCAAAGATTTTGAAATCTTCCTTTGTCATTCCGCTTTGTATCGAGGGCACTCAGTATTCGAGCGAGGATTTTTCAAAGAAAATAGAAGCCGCATCCGTTTCGGGCGTGAGCGATATTACTTTTATAATCGGCGGTTCGTTCGGGCTGAGCGATGAGGTTAAGTCGCTCGGTAAAATGAAACTCTCCTTTGGCAAGATGACGCTTCCGCACCAACTGATGAGGGTGGTTTTGCTCGAGCAGGTTTACCGTGCGTTCTCCATTTCAAATAACGGCAAATATCACAAATAATCTTTATCGCCTCGGTAAAACTAATACCGAGGTGTTTTTTATGCGAAAAAACAATGGAACATATTATTTTGACGAGCCGCCTTTAATTGTTGCGAGCGCAGGCGTTGCAGGGAAAAAAGAGGGCGAGGGTCCGCTTAAAAATTATTTTGACGCCGTGTTTGAAGATACGACAATGGGTGTAAACAGTTTTGAGCAGGCTGAATCCGCCATGCTCCACGATGCTTTTATCCGTGCTTTGTCTAAGGCGGGCAAAAGCCCGTCTGAGATTGATATGGTTATGTGCGGCGATTTGCTCGACCAATGCGTAGGCTCGTGCTTTGCACTTAAGGATTTGGAAATGCCGTTTGTCGGTATGTACGGTGCGTGCTCAACTATGGCGCTGACTTTGTGCAATGCCTGTTTTGCCGTTGACGCAGGGGCAAACACCGTTGCCGTCGGTGCTTCGAGCCACTTTGCCTCCAGTGAAAGACAGTTTCGTTTTCCGCTTGAATACGGAGGACAGCGGCCGCAGACTTCACAGTGGACGGTCACGGGAGCAGGTGCGGCAGTAGTGCAAA
>OIZH01000270.1_pt1 | contig 11170 bp, 10 predicted proteins | sample 1588511 | NCBI WGS metagenome assembly OIZH01 (sample SAMN03283237) | human gut metagenome | biome: human-associated habitat; material: feces | host: Homo sapiens | place: Peru | collected 2012
TATAACTTTGCACCTGCTGGGATATGGTTATCAACCATTAGTAGGTGTAGCTTTTCTTCTCCCTCTTCTTCATGAACGGCAGAAAGTAGCATACCACAAGAATCAATACCCATCATTGCTCTTGGTGGTAGGTTAGTAATAGCAATAAGTGTCTTGCCTACTAATTCTTCAGGTTCATAATAAGCGTGAATACCACTTAGGATTGTACGGTCTTCCCCTGTACCGTCATCAAGAGTAAACTGTAGAAGTTTCTTTGACTTAGGAACTGCTGTACATTCCTTAACCTTTACTGCTCTAAAGTCAGACTTACTGAATGTATCAAAGTCAACAAAATCCTTAAATAGTGGTTCAACCTCTACCTTAGAGAAGTCAATCTTTTCTTCCTTAGGTTCAGCAACCGGCTTGTTAGCAGATTTTGATGCACCTACAGGCTTCATTGTTGGGAATGCAATAACATCACGAATTGTCTGTGAGTTAGTTAGTAGCATAACAAGTCTGTCAATACCCATACCCATACCACCTGTTGGAGGCATACCGTATTCCATAGCAGTTAGGAAGTCTTCATCAATCATATTAGCTTCTTCGTCACCGTTTTCACGAAGCATCATCTGATGTTCAAAACGACCTCTTTGGTCGATAGGGTCATTAAGCTCTGTATATGCATTAGCAAGTTCACCACCTGCTACGAAAATTTCAAATCTTTCTACTAGTAGTGGGTTGTCTTTCTTTCTCTTTGTTAGAGGAGAAATTTCTACCGGATAGTCAATAACGAATGTAGGCTGAATTAGCTTATCTTCTACATATTCATCAAATGCTTCAGCAAGAACATTACCCCAAGTATCAGTTGGCTTAACCTCCAGCTTAAGCTCCTTAGCAACTTCCTTAGCCTTTTCAGTGTCGCCCATAAATTCACCAAAGTCAACGCCGGTCTGTTCCTTAACTGCATCAATCATTGTAATTCTCTTAAATGGAGCTTTTAGAGATATTTCATAATCACCGTATGTAATATCTTCTGTACCGTTAACAGCCATACAAGACTTGTTGATAAGTTCTTCTGTAATATCCATCATACCGTTATAGTCTGTATATGCCTGATATAGTTCGATAGTAGTAAATTCAGGGTTATGTCTTGGGTCCATACCTTCGTTACGGAAAATTCTACCGATTTCATAAACTCTTTCCATACCACCGATGATAAGTCTCTTTAGAGGAATTTCTGTTGCAATTCTCATATACATATCAATGTCAAGTGTGTTGTGGTGAGTAACAAATGGTCTTGCTGATGCACCACCCGGAATTGTGTTTAGTGTTGGAGTTTCAATTTCAACAAAGCCCTTGCTATCCATAATGTTACGGATAGTAGAAACAATTTTACCTCTCTTGATAAATGTTTCCTTAACTTCAGGATTCATAATTAGGTCAACTTCACGCTGACGGTATCTTAGGTCAACATCCTTTAAGCCATGATACTTTTCAGGTAGTGGAAGAAGTGACTTTGAAAGAAGCTTAACACCTGTTGCGTGAACAGAAACTTCGCCCATCTTTGTTTTGAAAACAAAGCCTGTACATTCCATAATATCGCCGATATCCCACTTTTTAAGACCTTTGTATGTTTCTTCACCAAGGTCATCAAACTTTGCGAAAACCTGCATTTTGCCTGTACGGTCATATACATCCATAAACATAACCTTACCTTTGCCACGCTTAGACATAATTCTACCGGCAATTGTTACTGTCTGGTTTTCGTATTTTTCAAAGTTATCTGAAATATCTTTGTTTAGTGTATCTCTGGCTGAAGTATTGACCATATAAGGGTCGTTACCGGCAGCCTGTAGTTCTGCTAACTTGTCACGGCGAACCTTTAATAGGTCACCACCGTTGTTCTTGTTCTGGTTATTCTGTTCACCCATTTTTTATTTCCTTTCCATAATAAAAGGCAGTATCAAGAACTGCCCTTAATTATCAATTTAATCTAAGTTATCTTGAAATTTCCATTACCTTGTAAGCTACAACGCCACCGGGAGTTTCGATTTCTGCAACATCATCAACTGACTTGCCAAGAAGTCCCATACCAACAGGACTTTCATCAGAAATCTGTAGCTTCTTAGGGTCACTTTCGTTTGAACCAACAATACGGATAGTCATTTCCATATCGTTAGCAAGATTTTTAATTTTTACTGTACTACCTAGGTGTACTCTATCATTGCTGATTTCGCTTTCATCAATAATAACTGCATTTTTAAGGCTTGCTTCAATATCTGCAATTCTAGCTTCAAGAATAGCCTGTTCATTTTTTGCATCATCATATTCTGAGTTTTCAGAAAGGTCACCATATGAACGAGCAACCTTGATTTTTTCTGCGATTTCAGTTCTTTTTTCGCCTTTAAGGACTTCAAGTTCAGCCTCTAATTTTTTAAGGCCTTCTTCTGTAAGCATAACCTGCTTTGCCATTAAAAACACATCCTTTTTCAAATAAATATACTATTTTATTATATCATTAATAAGGATTATGTCAATCCCCTAAACTACTGCTTTAGCAAGATATTTTCCCATACTTTTCACTGTACAGGTGCAATTTTCGTTATAAGTTGTTTTAGGGATAAGCTCAGCCATATAATGTTGCCTACCTTTTGAAAACAAAGCTGATGCAAAGTACAAACTGTCCATATCCTCAGGACGGTATTTTTCTAAATTTTCCGGAATTTCAACACTATATCCATAGTAGCATTGTGCATTCATATCAAAGCAAGGTCTTTCACTTGTTAGCACAATAGCTTTACTGTTTAAATCAAGAATTTTTCTGATTTGAGTTGGAGCAATTACAAGGTCAGCATCTTTCATTCTTGAAAGTCGGTCGGTATAAACTAAGCTGACACCCATTTCATCCATCAATTTATCGGAAATTTCCTTGTACTTTTTCTTGTTAACTGTTACCACAATAAAATTGTCAGTTAACTTACAAAGTTCAGTTAAAAAATATTTATTGTTGCCGTCAATATCGTAATATACAATTTTCAATTTCTCCGGATTTTCCATTGTTTTCAGTAGTGACAATGCAAAGTTATTAGTCATAATCTTTGAAAATGTACTGTCAACAAACCTTTGCAGTCTGGAGTTTATTGGGAAAGAAATATTCTCACTGCACACTAAACACTTTGATTGATAACCTGCTCTGTTCTTTACAACCTTCCAATTAATTTTGTCATTATAGCTTATGTAAACCATTTGACGGATAATAAGGTTTTTCTCTTCCCCATAATCTTCAAGTAACTTATCCTTTATAAATGGCTTTACTAATTTTTTCAATCCTTTTAGGTTTCTTTTTTCAATTCTAAATGTTGTTAACAAAGAAAATCCCCCTTTGCACTATTTCTATAATAGTATGCAAAGAGGGAAAAATTATGCTTATTTTGTTGAACTAATTATTTTTTAATGAAGATTTTTTAATTAGCACATATGAACCGTCAGAAATTTTGAAACTCTTGTAGTCCTTACTGTATTTACCTTCATTATAGTCACTTTCCGGAACATAAAGAATGTTGTCATTATCAACACTTTTAACATATGTAGAGGATAAAGACTCTCTCAAAGTTTCTTCATCAATTGAACCCTTGTAGTTCTCTCTAACTGCTGAGTCAACCTCATAAAGTTTTGTAAACATTCTCTGCTTTTCGTTTAAGTCGGTAACCTTTGAATTAAAGGTATGCATTGCATAAACATAAGCACCGGAAAAAGCAATAGCAGAACAAATTGCTGCAATTGTAACAGTTAAACCTACCGGTACACCCTTTTTAACAGGTCGTCTTTCTCTTCTATCGCTCATAATCAGAACTCTGACATTGGGTCATACTTTGTACCGTTAATTCTACATTCAAAATGTAGATGAGGTCCACTTGACCAACCTGTAGAACCTACATAACCGATAACCTGACCCTTAGAAACATGAGAGCCTTGGCTTACAACTGCTCTTGTAAGATGACCGTAGATTGTACATTTACCGTTATTATGGTCAATCCATACATAGTTGCCGTAGCCACCACCACAGCCACAAGAACCGGACTTACCCCAGTTATGTGTACATGAATTATTGGAAACAACAACTGTACCTGAGTCAGCAGCAACAACTGTTGCACCCATAATGCTACCGTCAGAAATATCAATAGCACCATGACCGTAAGAACCTCTGTCCTCACCGAATACTGATGAAAGTGCAGTATGTCCCGGTACAGGCCATGTGTAGCCTGAACCTGATGGTGTTACAGGTGTATAACTGCCACCACCACTATTGCTACTACCACCACTATTGTTGGAAGAACCATTGTTGTTTGAACCACCATTAGAACCAGTGCTTGAGTTATTCTGTCTAGCCTTTGCAGCAGCTTTCTTAGCTTGTTCTTCATAGTATGATTGAATCTGGTCATCAATACCATTCAAAGCACCGTTATTAGCCTTAATAGCAGCCTCTTGCTTTTTGTTACGAGTATAAAGAGTGTTCAACACTTTACTGTTTTCATCAACAACAGACTGCAAGTCAGCTTGTTTAGCCTGTAGATTTTTCTTTTCTTTAACTTGTTTTGCCTTATCCTTTACTAAAGCAGCTTTTTCTGACTTAACAGTTTTCATATCTGTTTCAATATCAGAAATCAACTTTTCGTCAAAGTTACTTACATTTCTAACAAGTTCAACCTTATCAAGAAAATCACTAAAGTCCTTAGCACCTAGGATAATTTCCAGAGAACTAACATCTCCTGACATATAGATAGTCTTGATTCTCTTTCTTAGAGTATTTGTTCTTGAACTAATATCGCTATTTAGTTTCTTGATTTTCTTTGTCTTAGCTGAAATTTGATTGTTAAGTGTTGTAATTTTCTCTTGGCTTACAACAATTTCATCATTAACAGCATCAATTCTGTTAAGCAAAGTTTTTTGATACTTCTTTGTCTTAGCAATCTTACTGTTGTTTTTCTCTAATTCTTTCTCATACTGTTCTGACTTTTGCTTTAGTTCAGCCTGTTTTTGTTCAAGTTCAGAAATAGAGTCTTGAGCAACAACTGTGCTAGGCTGTACCTTTGCACCAATAGCAAATGTGCCACCAACTACAGTCAAAGCCAATATCGCCGAGATTATCTCTTTTTTCATTGCTATACTCCTTTCAGAGATAAAGTCAATTACCAACCAAGGATAATTGAACCTTCTTTCTTTAGGTACTTACCAATACTGATAAGACCACCTAAAATACCGACAAATACACCTGCAATAATAAATGCACCAAGGAATGGCCACATTACTGAGTTGAATGCTATTGCCTTAAATGGTACTACATACTGCAATGCTTCTATAATCAAATCATAAATAAGCATTAAGCCAAATGTTGAAATAACACCGGACAATGCACCAATAATAATACCTTCAACAAGGAACGGTATTCTAACAAATGTATCTGTTGCACCAACAGACTTCATAATACTGATTTCGTATCTTCTGGCATAAATACTCATACGAATTGTATTAGAAATAATAAACAGTGAAATAACTACAAGTGCCAAAACAATTGCAACAGATAATATCTGTATAATCTTGTTTAGACTTGTTAATTTATCTGCAACATCAGTTTGAGATGATACAGTAGCAACCCCCTTAATATTTTGGATTTGCTTTACCGTACTCTCATATTTTGATAAGTCCTTAACAGTAACCTTATAAGCATCAGGAAGTGGATTGCCGTCACCTTCCATTTCAGCAAAAACCTTGTCACCCAAAACATCCTTGTAATCCTTAATAGCTTCTTCCTTAGGGAAGAAAGAAACAGAAGTAACATTACTTAAGCCTTCCATTTGTTTTCCGGCATTAGTGATTTCTGCATCAGTTGCTTTATCTTCCATATAAACAGTTGTTTCGTTGCTATCTCCAACTTTGTCAACAATTGTTTTAACATTCAAAGATGCCATAACAGCAGCACCTGTCAGTACAAGGCAAGATAAAAGAACACCAATGGAAGCAAGGCTCATCATTCTATTTGACCAGATATTTCTGATACCTTCTTTGATTAAATAACCTAAATTACTAAGCTTCATTTTTACATTTCCTTTTCTATTTTACCTTAGTGAATCAATAACAGAATCTACCTGAGCGTCCTTTTCCTTTTTCTCTCTATCGGCAGCAATAATTCTCTTAATTTTTGCCGGATCAAGAGTTACTGTATGGATTAAGTCCTCTCTATCATCTGTTTCGATTTCTTCAACAATCTTGTCAATGTTTTCAACAGCCTCTTCAACCTTAGTCTTTGGCTTTTCAGGTGTAGTATGTTTTTCTGCCATCTTGTTTAACATTCTTAGCTTCTGAACAGGTAGTTCCTGTACTTCTTCAGGTGACTCTTGGTCAATCTTTAGAAGTGGGCTAAGTTCATCATCGGAAATTTCCTGATCATATGATGACATAAGCTCAATATCTTCAGCAGACTTACGCTCAAGCTTTGTATCGTGAATAATCTTACCCTTATGAATTTCAATAACTCTCTTGCCAAATTCCTTAACAAGGTCATGTTCATGGGTAACGATAATGATTGTTGTACCTTGCTTATTGATTTCAGAAAGCAGGTCAATAATTTCATGTGACATTTCAGGATCAACATTACCTGTAGGTTCATCGGCAATGATAATCTCAGGGTTGTTTACTAAGGCTCTTGCAAGTGAAACTCTCTGTTGTTCACCACCGGAAAGCTGGTTAGGCTTACTCTTAATCTTACTGCCAAGACCAACTAGCTTTAGGATATAAGGAACACGAGTTTTGATTGTTTTGTTAGATGCACCAACACATCTCATAGCAAAAGCAACATTATCGTAAACTGTCATCTTTTCAATTAGACGGAAGTCCTGGAAAACAATACCCATCTTTCTTCTTAAGAAAGGAACTTTCCTTCTCTTAAGCTTACTCATTCTGATTCCATCAACAACAATTTCACCTTTTGTCAACTTTTCTTCAGCCATAATTAGCTTTAGGAATGTACTCTTACCGGCACCGGAAGAACCAACAATAAACACAAAGTCACCGTTGTTAATCTTAAGGTTGATATTATGCAACGCATGAGTACCTGAAGGGTAGTCCTTTGATACATTTTTAAATTCTATCATAAAAAAATCTCTCCAAAATGGTAACAAATGTTATTTACCAATGTGTACAAAACTCGCTCCACAAATGAATTTGAGAAGCGAGTCCTTATTAATTTTAGTATTTTGTAGGGTTAGCATCTAGGTATCTTCTTACCATTAATGCTACTTTAAAGACGATTGCATCTTCAAATTCTCTTAGGTCAAGTCCGGTTAACTTCTTGATTTTTTCAAGTCTGTAAACAAGTGTGTTTCTGTGAACAAATAGCTTTCTTGATGTTTCAGAAACATTTAGGTTGTTTTCAAAGAACTTTTGAATTGTGAACAAAGTTTCTTGGTCAAGACTATCAATTGAGCCTTTCTTGAAAACTTCCTTTAGGAACATTTCACAAAGAGTAGTTGGTAGCTGATAAACAAGTCTTGCAATACCAAGGTTATCATAGCTAACAATAGTTTTTTCGTTATCAAATACCTTTCCAACTTCAAGGGCAACCTGTGCTTCCTTAAATGAATGAGCCAAATCCTTGATACCCATTACAATAGTACCGATACCAACTGTACAATGAGTATAGAATTCGGAAGAAAGTGTATCAACAATAGAACCTGCTAACTTCTCTAGGTCCTTTTCTTTGATACCCGGCTTTAGTTCCTTAACAAGAGCAATCTCAGTTTCGTTAATGTTAATGATAAAGTCCTTAGACTTATCCGGGAATAGGTTCTGAAGAACATCATAAGCAGAAATATCTGTCTTGGATGTAATTCTGATTAACATAACAACTCTGGTAACTTCTGAGTTAAAGTGAAGTTCTCTTGCCTTTAGATAAATATCCCCCGGTAGGATATTATCTAGGATAACACTTTTGATAAAATTGCTTCTATCATACTTTTCATCATAATACTGCTTAATAGAATTCAGGGAAATAGCCAAAAGGCCCGCATATCTTTGGGCTGCCTCATCTGTACCGGAAACAAAGACTGCATACTCCGGTCTTTGATTTGCTCCAAATGATTTGTATGTATATCCGTTAATAACATAAGGAACAGCAGATGACAATGTTTCGGCATTTATACTTTCGTTTACTTCACCAATTCTGCCAAGTTCTGAACAAGCAATAACCACTGATGTTTCATCAACAATACCGATTGTTCTATCAATGGTATCTCTCATTTGGTGTATTACTCCTTGAAAGAGTCTATTTGACATATTATTTTCCTCCCTGATTATATGGTGATAATGACTAACGCTTTCGTTACAAGTCATATAATTATATTGTTCATCATATACATTTTACACAAAAACTCAGAAAATTGCAACATTTATTTTCAATTTTCAGGGAGAATTTTCACTAAAATCACAAATCACCCTATTTTGTGGGTATATTCGTGATACATTTTTACCAATTTGTCCGTTTTAGTAATTTTTCTGTGGTGATTTCTGTGTTATGTTTAACAAAGAAAATTTTTATTATAACAACAAACCCCCTCAAATGAGGGGGTTATAAATATCAAGTTATCAGTTAGTGATAGTCTTTTCTGTTTCAGGATCAAATACATGAATCTTTTCAGTTTCAAATGCAATCTTGATCTTGTCACCAGGCTGAGCCTTTGAAGTTGGTTCAACTCTAGCGATAATTGGAATACCTTCAATGTTAACATATAGGTAAATTTCTGCACCCATAAGTTCTGTAACATCAACATTAGCTTCAATAACACTTTCTGTTAGTCTTTCTAGGTGTTCAGCTTCGTCATGTACATGTTCAGGACGGATACCGATTCTAACAGCCTTGCCAACATAAGCGTCCAGCTTGCCACCTTCGTTCTTGTTTGCAGGTAGTGGAATGCTATAACCTGCAAATTCAGCACAAATCTGGTTGCCCTTCTTAGCAAGAGTTGCATCAATAAAGTTCATCTGAGGTGAACCGATGAAACCTGCAACGAATTCGTTACAAGGTAGATCATATAGATGCTGAGGTGTATCAACCTGCTGAATGAAGCCGTCTTTCATAACAACGATTCTAGTACCCATTGTCATAGCTTCTGTCTGGTCATGAGTAACATAGATAAATGTTGTACCTAGTCTCTGATATAGCTTAGAAATTTCTGTACGCATCTGTGCACGAAGTTTTGCGTCCAAGTTAGATAGTGGTTCGTCAAGTAGGAATACCTTAGGGTCACGAACGATAGCACGACCAAGAGCAACTCTCTGTCTCTGACCACCTGATAGAGCCTTAGGCTTTCTGTCAAGGTACTGTTCAATACCAAGAATTCTTGCAGCTTCCTGAACTCTTTCCTTGATTTCTTCCTTTGGTGTCTTTCTTAGCTTTAGACCAAATGCCATATTATCATAAACTGTCATATGTGGATATAGAGCATAGTTCTGGAATACCATTGCAATATCTCTATCCTTTGGTGCTACGTCATTTGCTAGCATATCGCCGATGTAAAGTTCACCCTTACTGATGTCTTCTAGACCGGCAATCATTCTTAGAGTTGTTGACTTACCACAACCTGAAGGACCAACCAAAATAATAAATTCTTTGTCTTCGATTTCTAGGTTAAAATCTGTAACAGCAGTTACACCACCGTCATAGATTTTATAAACGTGTCTTAAAGATACATTTGCCATACTAACTATAACCTCCCTGTATAAATAAGCAAGGATTTTTCCACTCCTCACCAATAGTTTCGTATATCATAATGTAGTATATCATTTTTTCGTTGATTTGGCTACTATATTTTTAACTAAATATTAACGCAAGATTTTAGGCAAAAAGCCACACATATAAAAAATGTTCATATTTTTTGTTTATAACTCACAAAAATATATTACGCTTCTCATCCTCTTGCATAAATCTACATTCACCCGGGGCTAAATCTTTGGGCAATTTTAGCATACCGATTTGCTCTCTGTGTAGGTCTTTTACTGTTAATCCCTGTGTTAAAAACATCTTTTTTACCTGATGATACTTGCCTTCTCGTATAATTACCCTTGCAATATGGGGATTTTCCTTGTTTGGAAGTAGTTTTGCCGATAGACAAAGTGTTCCATCATAGAAAGAAATACCCTTCCTGAAGTTCTCTACCATTTCATCTGTAACTTCACCGTCAAGGGTTGCTTTGTACACCTTTTCAACATGCTTTTTAGGGGACAACATTCTATGGGCAAAGTCACCGTCATCAGTAATAATCAACATACCTGTAGTATCTTTATCAAGTCGTCCTGCCGGAAAAAGATTTTTCCTTTTCATTTCCTTTGGCACAAGGTCAACAACTGTTTCTGCATTTTTATCATTACTGGCAGAGATATAACCCTTAGGCTTGTTCATTATAATATACACATATTCTTGATAAGAAATATCTTTGCCATCTACAGTAACCTTATTTACATTAGGGTCAAGTTTAGTTTCAGGCTTTTTTATAATTTCACTGTCAATTTTTACTAGTCCTTTTCTAACTAATTTTTGTGCTTCTTTTCTTGTGCAAATATTTTGTGACACAAGGAATTTATCAATTCTCATTTTACTCCTTTAGCAAAGATACAAAGTCACTTCCATAAAGTTCCTTAGACTTGTGACAGCCTACCACCTTACCTTTATAAGTAAGTATAGAAACAAAGTAGTTGTCCTTTCCTTTATAAACATAACGCTTAGTGGTTTTCCCCTTAAAGTTATTTAGGTCAAGCCCCATAGTCTTTTGTATCTTATTATATCTTTCGTATGTAGAGTTGAAGTTTTCCGGTATTCTCACATTATCAATAGTAACAGGTTGTCCGGTAACATTAAAGTAAGACAAGAAAGTTTTTTTATCATTACTTGTTGAGAAGCTGAGAGAATACTCACCTATCTCTTTACAATATGCACTTTTAGGTGTGTTATCACATGACACAAACACTACTGCCAAAATCAGTATCAGCCCAAAAGCACACATAAATAAAAATTTCTTTTTGTTATTAATCTTTGTTTTTACTGTTAGTACAAACATTTTATCAGTCCTTCCGTATTCCATATAAAATACATATGCAAGGACTTGCTATAAAATGTTATAGTAAATAAATTTTTAAATCT
>OIZH01000282.1_pt1 | contig 11017 bp, 6 predicted proteins | sample 1588511 | NCBI WGS metagenome assembly OIZH01 (sample SAMN03283237) | human gut metagenome | biome: human-associated habitat; material: feces | host: Homo sapiens | place: Peru | collected 2012
TCCCAGCCGTATCAATAGCCAATGCAATTAAATCGAAGTGCCCCAACGCGAAGATACTCTTCGTTGGAGCCCTCGGACGTATGGAGATGCAGCGTGTGCCCGACGCAGGCTACGAGATAGTAGGACTACCGGTGAGAGGATTCATCCGCCCGCTTTGGTCGCCCCGTAACATCGGTGTTGCGCTCGACTTCCTGCGCAGCAAGCGAATGGTGCGCAAGACAATCCGCGAGTTCGCGCCCGACGTAGTAGTAGGCGTAGGCGGATACGCCAGCGCAGCCACGCTCGACGCAGCCAGCTCGATGGGCATCCCCACGCTCATACAGGAGCAGAACTCATACGCCGGCGTAACCAACAAGCACCTTGCTGCAAAAGCGCGCAAGATATGCGTGGCATACGACGGCATGGAGCGCTTCTTCCCCGCAGAGAAGATAATAAACACCGGCAACCCCGTGCGCCAGAACCTCATCGAGACCACCATCTCGCGCGAAGACGCCCTGCGCAGCTTCGGTCTCGACCCCGCTAAGAAGACCATCCTCCTCGTAGGCGGCAGCCTCGGAGCGCGCACCGTGAACGAAAGCGTGCTGCAGCACCTCGACCTCGTGGAGAAAAGCGGCGTGCAGTTCATCTGGCAGACCGGCAAATACTACAGCGCAGCCGTAGCCGAGCAGCTCAAGGCACACAAGCCCCTGCCCATGCTTAAGGTGATGGACTTCATCGGCGACATGGGAGCGGCGTACAAAGCAGCCGACCTCGTGATAAGCCGCGCCGGCGCAAGCTCAGTCAGCGAGTTCTGTCTGATAGGCAAGCCCGTCATACTTGTGCCCTCGCCCAATGTGGCAGAAGACCACCAGACGAAGAACGCTCTCGCCCTCGTCAACAAGGACGCAGCCCTCTACGTGAAGGACGCCGACGCACCCGCAACGCTGCTGCAGCTCGCCGTCGACACCGTGAACGACCCCGAGCAGCTCGCGCAGCTCACAGCCAACATAAAGAAACTTGGCAAGCACAACTCTGCCGACGTCATTGCCGACGAAGTGCTCAAGCTCGCCAACAAAAAATAAAGAAACAGAAATGGAACTCAAAGATATCAAAGCCGTTTATTTCGTAGGCGCAGGCGGCATCGGCATGAGCGCCATCGCGCGCTACTTCATACGCAAGGGCGTGGTAGTGGCAGGCTACGACAAGACACCCTCAGAACTCACAAAGCAACTCGAACGCGAAGGCGCACTCCTCCACTACGAGGAGAACGTAGACGAGATACCGCACGCCTGCCGCGACCCGAAACAGTGCCTCGTGATATACACACCCGCAATACCAGCCGAACACAAAGAGCTGCAATACTTCCGCGCCAACGGATTCACCGTAGAAAAGCGCGCACAGGTGCTCGGCACACTGACACGCACACACAAGGGACTCTGCGTAGCCGGCACACACGGCAAGACATCGACCTCTACAATGTGCGCACACATCATGCACCAGGGCCACATCGACTGCAACGCATTCCTCGGCGGAATATCAAAGAACTACAGCACCAACTACATCATCTCCGCAGAAAGCGACTATGTAGTGATAGAAGCCGACGAGTTCGACCGCTCTTTCCATTGGCTCCGCCCATGGATGAGCGTCATCACCGCCACCGACCCCGACCACCTCGACATCTACGGCACTAAAGAAGCATACCTCGAAAGCTTCCGCCACTACACCACACTCATACAGCCCGGCGGCGCACTCATCATACACCGCGGACTCGAGATGCACGCCGACGTGCAGCCTGGAGTGAAGGTATACGAGTACAGTCGCACCGAGGGCGACTTCCACGCCGAGAACATACGCATCGACAACGGAACAATCACCTTCGACTTCATCTCGCCCATCGAGAACGTAAAGGACGTAGAGCTCGGACAGCCCGTGCCCATCAACATCGACAACGGCATCGCAGCAATGGCAATGGCACAGCTCGCCGGATGCACAGCCGAAGAACTCAAGTACGGCATGAAGACATACCGCGGCGTAGACCGACGCTTCGACTTCAAGATAAACGACAGCCGACACGTCCTGCTCTCCGACTACGCACACCACCCCAAGGAGATATACCAGAGCGCAAAGAGCATACGCGAACTCTACAAGGGCCGCCATATCACAGCTATATTCCAGCCCCACCTCTACACTCGCACACGCGACTTCTACCGCGATTTCGCCGATGCGCTCAGCCAACTCGACGAGGTGATACTCACAGAGATCTACCCCGCACGCGAGCAACCTATCGAAGGCGTCACATCGCAGCTCATCTACGACAACCTCCGACCAGGCATCGAGAAGAGCATCATACGCAAGGACGACGTGCTCGACCTCGTTAAGCAGCGCGACTTCGACGTGCTCGTCATACTCGGCGCAGGCGACCTCGACAACTACATGCCACAAATAACAAAAATAATAGAAAACAAGAAGTGAAACTGTCTCCAAGCAAAATCTTCTTCATCCTAAGCGATGTACTGATAGCCGTATACCTGGCGTTCGCGTTCTGCTCATTCGACAAGAAAGGCGGAAACCATACGCTGTGCAATAAGGTGAACATCGACATCGCCGACAACGCCACAAGCGGATTCATCGATGCGAAGATAATAAAAGACAGACTGCAGAAAGGCGGCGTCTACCCCATGGGCAAGGAAATATGCAAGGTAGACGCGCGCCGAATTGAAGAAATGCTCAAGGCGAGCCCCTTCGTGCAGACAGCCGACTGCTACAAGACAGAAGGCGGACACGTATACATCAGCGTAACCCAGCGCATGCCCGTGATAAGAATCAAGGCCGACAACGGCGACGACTACTACGTAGACGACAACGACCGCGTAATGCCCACAACCCACTACGTGAGCGACCTCATCATCGCAACAGGAGCAATCGACCGCTGGTACGCCACCAACTTCCTCTCACCCTTGGGACGCGTGATAATGGCAAACGACGTGTGGAAGAACCTCATAGAGCAGATAAACGTGCTGCCTAACCACAGTGTCGAAATCGTGCCGCGCGTAGGCGACCACATCGTACACCTCGGACGACTGCCCGACGGCAACCGACGCACAGACCATTACACGCTCATACGCAAGTTCATGGAAGTGAAGATGACCCGACTGCTGAAGTTCTACAAGTACGGACTCTCAGAAGTAGGCTGGAACAAATACTCGTACATAGACATCGAGTTCGACAACCAAATCATCTGCCGAAAGAAGTCGGCAAAGCACCAGGCTGCAGCTCCAGTACAGCCCGTAGCCCCCGCGCAACCAGCCGCCGAAACAACACAACCGCAGAACGAGACTACGACAACTCCGACCGCAGACACGGAGAAAAAGACCGACAATGCCTCAAACACCGACCGGACAAAGAAGAAATCGGAAACGAAATCTGAAAAGAAGTTGGAAAAAACCGAGAAGAAGCCAGAAAAGAAGTCGGACAAGTCTGTGAAGAAGACCGAGAAGAAGACCGAGAAGAAGACCGAAAAGCCCGAGAAGGCAAAGAAGTCGAAAGTCGGCAAAGCATAAAATTCGAAATCAAGTAACAAAAGATAATTAACACTCAACAAGATAAAAACGTATGGCAAAGGATTTTATAGTAGCTATTGAGCTCGGGTCGTCAAAGATGACCGGAATTGCCGGAAGGAAAAACCCCGATGGCAGCATCTCTATTCTTGCTGTCGCTAAAGAAGACTCCGCCTCGTACATACGCAAGGGCGTAGCATATAATATTGAACGTACCGCACAGGGACTGAGCAACATTGTAAGCAAACTCAAGAATACTCTCAAAACCGAAATAGAACAGGTGTATGTAGGCATCGGAGGCCAGAGCATACACAGCGTCAAGAACTCCATCGTGAAGGAACTGCCGCTCGACTGCATCGTGTCGCAGGATATGGTGAACGAACTCATGGACACCAACCGCAGCATGGAATACAAAGACTGCGAGATTCTCGACGCCATAACACAAGAATACAATGTGGACGGACACTACGAGGACGACCCCGTAGGCATCCAGGCAAGACATCTTGAGGGCAACTTCCTCAACGTGCTGTGGCGCCGCTCGTTCTACCGCAACCTCAATAAGAGTCTCGACAACTCAGGCATAAAGGTGGCTGAGATGTATCTCGCCCCGCTCTCGATGGCAGACTGCGTGCTCACCGATGCCGAGAAGCGCGCAGGATGCGTGCTCGTAGACCTCGGCGCCGACACCACAACCGTATCGGTCTACTACCGCAACAAGCTGCGCCATATCTCCGTGCTTCCGCTCGGCGGATCTAACGTGACCAAAGACCTCGAGTCGTTGCAGATAGACGAGATAAACGCAGAGGCGATGAAACTGAAGCACGCCTCGGCTCTGACCAACGAGAAAGATATAGACGCCGACGCAACTCTACCCATCGGCGACGGCAGAACGATACCCAGCCGCATGTTTATCCAGGTGGTTGAGGCGCGCATGCTCGAGATAGTGGAGAACGTGAAGTATCTCGTGCCACACGAGTTCGCCGACAAGCTGCTCGGCGGCATCGTGCTCACAGGCGGCGGCAGCAACATGAAGAACGTAGAGAAGCTCTTCCACGAAGTGTTCGACGTAGAGAAGGTGCGCATCGCGAAGTCTACCACACTCAACATCAACAAGAAGGACTCCGACGTGATTCTCTCTGAGGACGGCACCACGAACACCATCCTCGGTCTGCTCGCAAAGGGCGACATGAACTGCGCCGGACGCGCCATCAGCGGGTCGCTCTTCGACGAAGAAGTGGAGCCGGGCTCAGAGAACACAGTCACTCTCGACCCGACGCTGGCAACAACAGGCACAGGCACACAGCCTGCAGCGCAGACCACAGCACAGCCCGCCGCCAATGCAGAGGAAGAAGAGGAAGAGAAGGCTCCGGAGCCACATAAGCCCACAAAGTTCAGCCGCTTCTTCGGCTCGCTCAAGAAGTTCGGAAGCTCTATCTTCGAACCCGATGTCAATGAATAACCCTTAACACGATTATTACTATGTCAGACAATATCAACCCGATGGTGGACTTCGGTGCACCTGAAAAAGAGAATACTATTATTAAGGTGATTGGTGTAGGTGGAGGCGGCGGCAACGCCGTCAACCACATGTACCGCGAGGGCATACACGACGTGTCGTTCGTGCTCTGCAACACAGATATGCAGGCGCTCAACGATTCGCCCGTGCCCATGAAGTTGCAGCTCGGCAAGGAAGGACTCGGAGCCGGCAACAAGCCCGAGAAGGCGCGTCAGGCTGCCGAGGAGAGCATCAACGACATCAAGTCGATGCTCAGCGACGGCACGAAGATGACCTTCATCACCGCCGGAATGGGCGGCGGAACAGGTACTGGAGCAGCGCCGGTTATCGCCCGTGTGTCGAAGGAACTCGACATCCTCACGGTAGGCATCGTCACCATCCCGTTCCGCTTCGAGGGCAAGAAGAAGATCAACCAGGCTCTCGACGGCGTAGACGAGATGGCGAAGCACGTGGACGCGCTCCTCGTTATCAACAACGAGCGTCTGCGCAAGATTTATCCCGAGCTCACCGTGCTCGACGCGTTCGGAAAGGCTGACGATACGCTCAGCGTGGCAGCGAAGTCAATCGCCGAAATCATCACTAACCACGGACTCATCAACCTCGACTTCAACGACGTTAAGACCGTGCTCAAGGACGGCGGCGTGGCTATCATGTCTACCGGCTACGGCGAGGGCGACGGTCGTGTGAAACTGGCTATACAGGACGCACTCAATTCGCCGCTTCTCAACGACAACGACATCTTCAACTCGAAGAAGATTCTTCTCAGCATCAACTTCTCGAATGGCAGCGACAAGGAGAACCAGTCAGCCGGCGGCCTCATGATGGAGGAGATGAACGAGGTGAACGACTTCATGGAGCAGTTCGGCTCCGACTTCGAAATCAAGTGGGGTATCGGTCTCGACCCCGATCTCGGCAACAAGGTGAAGGTAACGATCCTCGCTACGGGCTTCGGCATCAGAGACGTCGACGGAATGGACACGCACATCAAGAAGGTTGTTAAGGAGGCTGACGACAAGACGACAGAAACGGAGATAAAGCAAGGCATACGTATTGGTAAGTACTACCCCGGTGACAACGGTACTACGGTGTACAAGAGCCGTCCGCACATCTTCCGCTTCCGGCCTGAGGACCTCGACAACGAGGAGGTTATACTCGCCGTCGAGAACACTCCGACATACAAGCGCACATCGCAGCAGGTGAAGGAGCTGCAACACCGTGTATCTGACGAGCGCAAACAGGTGAAGCAGCAGCCTGAAGAGGAGGTCGTGCGCACCATCAAGTTCTAATGACCGAACACTCTGTCGCTTGCAGGCTGAATGCAAACAATGCTGTAAGCGGCATATACTTATAAAACTACAAATATAGCACTACGAAGGGCAATATCAAAACATCAACAGGATGGCTTGATATTGCCCTTTGTTGTTCTCAAGAAACGAGTTCTTTGCCGTTGAGGGAAACGCATGTCGGGTTGAATAAACGCAATATCGGTAAGTTCTGCCGTATTGGCGGTATGCGCCGTACGGAACATTATGCGTAACTTTGCAATCAGAAAAACGTAAAACATAAAAGATGAAACAAGCATGTATATAGAAAAGATTAAGTCGCCAGCCGACTTGAAAGGGCTGGACATAGAAGCATTGAACGTAGTGGCGGACGAGATACGCAGGGCGGTGCTCAACCGCGTGAGCAAGCATGGCGGACACGTAGGTCCGAACCTCGGCTTCGTTGAGGCGACCATCGCACTTCACTACGTGTTCAATGCGCCGGTGGACAAGTTCGTGTTCGACGTCAGCCACCAGTGCTACCCGCACAAGGTGCTTACAGGTCGCGCCGCAGGTTTCCTCGGCGATGTCGATGATATGAACGCCATATCGGGCTACTCTTCGCCGGCTGAATGCCCCGAGTACGACAACTTCGAGGTGGGACACACCTCCACATCCATTAGTCTTGCCACCGGTCTGCAGAAGGCGCGCGACGTGAAAGGCACGCACGAGAACATCATAGCCGTCATCGGCGACGGCTCGCTCTCGGGCGGTGAGGCGTTCGAGGGCCTCGACGAGGCGTCGGAGCTGGGTACAGGCATAATCATCGTGGTGAACGACAATGAGATGTCTATCGCCGAGAACCACGGCGGAATATACAAGAATCTGCGTGCGCTGCGCGAGAGCAACGGCACATGCGAGCACAACTGGTTCAAGGCGTGGGGCTTCGACTACAAGTATCTTGAGCAGGGCAACGACATCGCGAAGCTCATCGAGGTGTTCCGCAGCGTGAAGGACACCGACCGACCCACCGTCGTGCACATACACACGGAGAAAGGTCACGGCTACGCGCCCGCCGTGCAGAACAAGGAGGCTTGGCACTGGGGACTGCCCTTCAATCTCGACGACGGCACACGCCCCGTGCGCAATGCCGACGGCACAATGCCGCACGTAGAGCCTGCGGAAGACTACGCCGTGCTGTTCAGCGACTGGATGCTGCGCGAGATGAAGCTCGACCCGACGCTTATCGCCGTCACGGCAGGCACGCCTGCAGCCGGCGGATTCACAGCTGCAAAGCGCAAGGAGGCTGGTTCGCAGCATATAGACATGGGCATAGCCGAGGAGCAGGCTGTAGCAATGATATCGGGCATGGCGAAGGGCGGACTGCATCCCGTATGGACCGTCTACAGCACCTTCATCCAGCGCACGTACGACCAGATTGCGCAGGACCTCTGCATCAATGCCAATCCGGCTGTCATCAACGTTGTGGGCGGCGGCGTGCGCTCCATGAACGACATCACGCACATCTGCCTGTTCGACATACCGATGCTCTGCGGCATACCCGGTCTTGTCTATCTTGCACCCACTACCTGTGAGGAGTATTTCGCCATGCTCCGTTGGGCTATAAAGCAGGAGAAGACGCCAGTTGCGCTGCGTGTTCCGACGGGCGAAGTGGTGCACACTACTGAGCAGGTTGATGCCGAGTACACCTGCGAACCGCAGTATAAGGTGATGCGCCACGGATCGAAAGTGGCTGTAGTCGCCGCCGGTTCGTTCTATCAGAAGGGCGAGAGCGTCGTCGGTCTTCTCGCCGAGAAGGGCATCGACGCAACGCTCATCAATCCGCGCTACCTTAACGACGTTGACGCCGCTACGCTCGATGCGCTGAAGCCCGACCATCAGCTTGTGGTGACGCTCGAAGACGGCTGCAAGGACGGCGGATTCGGCGAGCGCATCGCCGCCTACTACGGCACTTCCGATATGAAAGTGCTCGTATGCGGCGTGAAGAAAGGTCTCTACGACCGTTTCGACGTAGAGCAGTTGCTCTCCGACAACCGCCTGCTCGACGCTCAGATTGTAGAAGATGCGCTTGCAGCTTTAGGCGAATAAGCGCCCCGTGCTTGAGACTTACAGATACGCAACGACCGATACGTACATCCGCGTCGGGCGTTGCGTATGTTCGTATCGGTCGTTATGTATGTCTGCGCCGTTCGGCGCGGATGATTTTCCTTATATTTTTCTAACCTCTTCGATTATTGTCTTCTTCATGTTTTCCCATGATTCGTCGCACAACATCTTGGGCATCGGTTGCATCTCTGCATCCTCATAATAAGTCAGGCTCATAAGGGCTCTGAAGAAGCTGTGATCGGGGTATTTGTCTTTGTAGAAATCAAGGAGTTCGGGCAATGTGTAGTGCTTTAGAAGGAAATAAACATCCACAAAATCCTTTCGTGTTCCTCGTCCTTCAATGGCGTTTATTTTCATTGCTGCGATGTCTTTTGTAGAAGCCAGTCGTATGCCGTCTTCTGAAACTGGGGTATCTATCCACGGATAGCAACTATAGTTCACGAAGTCAACCTTTATTCCATTAACGGCATATATTCTTATAGTCTTCGTTTCTTTGATTGTCTCAACTTTACCATACTTGGAGAGTATTGCAAATGTATCTTCCTGTTCACATTCCAAGTCTCCAAAGAAGTCCAAGTCTATTGATTTGCGATGACCATACTGTAAAGCTAAAGCGGTTCCGCCTACCAATCTCATTTTAGAGAAGTCAGGTTCTTGCATTAACGCTTTTAAGAGTTCCAGTGTGTTGGGTTCGACTGTGCAATACGATAACATCTATAGTCCTCCTTTTTAGTATTTGAAATAGCACAAATATAGGATAGGCAGACGGGGTCTAAAGACCGTAAATTCATACAGATATTTACGATCTTTTCTTTTCCGTAGTAGTTTACCAATATGTTCCAATCGCTCCATTTACCGTATTCCAACACTCTTTGTACAAAGAACGAAGGGTACTTGTCCATGTCGGTTTGTGATATATCTACATCCCAAAACAACACAGGAGACAATTGTTCTTTACATTCTGTTCTGTCCATATATTTGTGCTATTTGTTATTTCTACTCCAGATAAGTGTAGCCGTAGAGACCTGAGCGATAGTTGCTGAGGAACTCCTTGCCTTCTTCGAGCGAGATCTTGCCCGCCTTGACGCTCTTTGTCACCCAAATCTCGAGCTGGCGCACGAGTTTCTTCGGGTTATACTGCACGTAGTCGAGCACCTCCTCAACGGTCTCGCCGTCGAATATCTGGTCGATGTGGTAGGTGTTGTCCTTCACCGAGATGTGCACGGCGTTGGTGTCGCCGAAGAGATTGTGCATGTCGCCCAATATCTCCTGGTAAGCACCCACGAGGAACACGCCCAGATAGTACTCCTCGTTCTTCTTTATCGTGTGTACGGGCAGCACGTGCGACGCCTGTCGGTTGGTAACGAAGTTGGCAATCTTGCCGTCCGAGTCGCAAGTGATGTCCTGCAGCGTAGCGTTGCGCGTAGGGCGTTCGTCGAGTCGCTGTATGGGCACGATAGGGAAGAGCTGGTCGATAGCCCAAGCGTCGGGCAGCGACTGGAAGAGCGAGAAGTTGCAGAAATACTTGTCGGCAAGCACCTTGTCCAGTCCGCGCAGCTCGTCGGGCATGTGCTTCATGCTCTTAGCCATGCTGTTCACCTCGCGGCAGATGCTCCAGTACATGCTCTCTATCTCGGCGCGTGTGCGCAGGTCGACGATGCCGTGCGAGAAGAGGTCGAGCGCCTCGTCGCGTATCTGTTCGGCGTCGTGCCAGTTCTCGAGCATCGTGCGCGGGCTCAGATTGTCCCATATCTCGTAGAGGTCTTTCACGAGCTGATGGTCGTTCTCTGTAGGCTCAAACTCCTCGCGCATCTGCGGCAGCGATGTTGTCTCGAGCACGTCGATGATGAGCACCGAGTGGTGAGCCGACAGCGAGCGTCCGCTCTCGGTGATGAGGTTCGGGTGCGGTATCTCGTTCTTGTCCGACGCATCGACGAAGGTGTAGACGCAGTCGTTCACGTACTCCTGGATAGAGTAGTTGACCGAACTCTCCGAGCTCGACGAGCGTGTGCCGTCGTAGTCGACGCCGAGTCCGCCGCCGCAGTCGACGAAGTCGATGTTATAGCCCAGCTTGTGCAGCTGAACGTAGAAGTTTGCAGCCTCGCGCAGGGCGGTCTGTATGCGGCGTATCTTTGTGATCTGCGAGCCGATGTGGAAGTGGATGAGGCGCACGCAGTCGTGCAGACCCTTCTCGTCGAGCGTCTGCAAAGCCTGCAGCAGCTCCGACGAGCGCAGACCGAACTTCGAGGCGTCGCCGCCGCTCTCCTGCCACTTGCCCGAGCCCGACGAGGCGAGCTTGATGCGTATGCCGATATTGGGGCGTACGCCGAGCTTCTTTGCGGCAGCGGCGATGAGTCCGATCTCGTTCATCTTCTCAACGACGATGAATATGCGCTTGCCCATCTTCTGCGCCAGCAGCGCCAGCTCGATGTAGCTCTGGTCCTTGTATCCGTTGCAGACGATGATAGAGTCGCTCTGGCACTGTACGGCTATCACGGCGTGCAGCTCGGGCTTTGAGCCGCACTCCAGTCCGAGGTTGAACTTGCGTCCGTGTGAGATAATCTCCTCTACGACGG
>OIZH01000283.1_pt1 | contig 11008 bp, 11 predicted proteins | sample 1588511 | NCBI WGS metagenome assembly OIZH01 (sample SAMN03283237) | human gut metagenome | biome: human-associated habitat; material: feces | host: Homo sapiens | place: Peru | collected 2012
AAAATTGAGGGTAGTGTATTTGTGCTATGTGATATAGATTTTTGACACTACCATCGTGTAAGAGAGGTGTTTGTATGAAATTAGAAAAGTTATTAAATGGTTTTGAATATGAAATCATTGGGAATAAAGATGTAGATATTACAACATTAGTCTATGATTCACGTAAGGTAGAAGAAGGCAGCTTATTTGTCTGTATGGTTGGTGCTGCTTTTAATGCACATGATTTTATTGATCAGGTGATTGAAAAGGGAGCTCATGCGATTGTGATTTCTCAGGATGTCCCTTTAAAAGAGGGAATGACTTATATTAGAGTCAAGGATACACGTATTGCGTTGGCTTTATTATCTTGTGCTTATTTTAATTATCCTAGTAAAGAATTAAAGGTTGTTGGTATTACAGGAACTAAGGGTAAGACGAGTTCTTCATTAATGATCAAGTCTATTCTAGAACATGCAGGTAAGAAAGTTGGTATTATTGGGACAAATGGTACTTTTATTGGAGATATCCATGAACCTACAGCCAATACAACACCAGAATCTTATGAATTACAGCGTATCATGAGAAAGATGGTAGAACATGATTGTGAATATTGTGTTATGGAAGTATCAAGTCAGGCTTTAAAGATGAATCGTGTGGCTGGTATTGAATTTGATTATGGTGTCTTTACAAATATTTCACCTGATCATATCGGACCTAATGAACATAAGGATTTTGCAGAATATATGGCATGTAAGAAACATTTATTTGATTTCTGTCAGGTTGGTTTATTTAATAAGGATGATGAACATTTTGAAGAGTTCACAAAGGATGTTCCTTGCAAGGTATTAACATACAGCATTGAAAAAGACAGTGACCTTAAAGCTCTCCATATTGAACTTTATAATGAGAATGGTGAATTAGGTATTACCTTTGATACAAAGGGATTAATTAATGCCTCTTTTAAAGCTTCTATGCCAGGTAAGTTCAATGCTTATAATGCATTAGTCGCAATTATGATCTGTTATTTAATTGATGTCCCTACAAAGGATATACAAAATACATTACCACAGGTTCATGTATTAGGTAGAGGACAGGTTATGCATGTCTCACCTGAGTATAGTGTATTAATCGATTATGCTCATAATGGTGTTTCTTTTGAAAGTATTATTTCTACTGTAGAACAGTATAATCCTAATAAGTTAATTGTAGTTTATGGCAGTGGAGGAAAACGTTCTAAAACAAGACGATATGAATCGGGTGAAGTAGTCGCAAAGCATGGTGGTTATTCTATCTTGACTGCAGATAACCCAAGAGGAGAAAAGATTGTGGATATCTGCAAGGACATCGTAGTGGGTATTGATAAGTATCATGGTGAATATACTATTATTCCTGATCGTAAAGAAGCCATTTATCATGCATTAGATATGGCTCATAAGGGTGATGTTGTCTTATTACTTGGAAAAGGTCATGAAACTTATATGATTGGTGAAGATGAAGTGACACGCCATTTCTCTGAAACAGAAGTATTAGAGGAATATAAGAAGGAGCGTGGACTTAATGCGTAAGATTGATTATCATATGCATACGCATTTTAGTGGTGATAGTGAAGCAAGTCCTCGTGAACATATTGAACAGGCAATTAGAATGGGATTAGATGAAATATGTTTTACGGATCATCGTGATTTTGATTATCCTATTGATACATTTGATCTCGATACAGATGCTTATTTCATGGAACTGAGTGCCTTGAAGAATGAATATGTAGATCGTATTACTATTAAGATTGGTGTTGAAGTTGGATTAGACATGGATCATATTGATGAAATCAACACTTTTGTAGCACAATGTCCTTTTGATTATGTTATTGGTTCTATTCATGTTATTCATCATACAGAATTCTATTATGGAGAATTCTTCAAGGGTAAAACAAAAGAAGAAGCACATAGAGAATTCTTTGAAGAAACATTAAAATGTGTACAGACATTTGACTGTTTCAACTGTTTAGGCCATTTAGACTATATTATGCGTTATGGTCCTTATGAAGATAAACGTGTAGAACATGAGTTATATCAGGATATTATTGATGAAATCTTAAAGACACTTATTCAAAAGGGTAAGGGTATTGAAGTCAATACATCAGGATATGCATTAAATAAGACATGTGGTTTTCCTAATTTTGATATTGTGAAGCGTTATAAAGAGCTAGGTGGTACAATAATTACAGTGGGTACTGATTCTCATACAAGTGATCGTGTAGGAGAACATGTAGAAGATGTTTTAAAACATTATCAGGAAATTGGTTTTGACGATGTAACTACATTCACAAAAAGAGTGAAAGATAATTAAGTCTATGTTATAATAGGCGAGATGGGAGAGATAAAGATGATAGAAATACTTACAAAAGATGATGTAGAAGAACTAAATGGCGAAAAAAATGATCAATATTACATTCCTGGTGAATTATTTAATGGGATGCAGTATAACCTTATAAGACTAGAAGTCAAATGGGCTTATGTGGCGGTATTAAATACATTATTGAATAAACCACATTATGATCAGGATAATAATGCCTATGTAAAAGATGATTCTCCTGCAATTATTGAGATGTTAGTTAAGATTGCGAATAAGAAAGTCAATGCTGCAAAGATTGAAGGCTATCTTGATGAAATGGATGAATTAGAACTTGTAAGACGTGATGGAAGAAACGTTTACGTTAGAAAAATTGTTTCAATTTTTTAGAGAAAGGTTCCTTTCTCTTTTTTAATAGTTAAGGGGGAGTATATATGTATCAGTTATTAATAAAAACATTTGTACGTGATTATAAGAATACTGAAAATGCACATGTAAGAGAACAATATGGAACAGTCTGTTCTATTATTTCTATAGTATGTAATATAGTACTTGTAATATTTAAACTTATTTTTGGAACATTAGTTCATTCTGTTTCTATTGTCGCAGATGGTTACAACAACTTATCTGATGCAGGAAGTAACATTGCGACATTCTTTGGCTTTAAACTTGCGAATAAGCATCCTGATGCAGAACATCCATATGGTCATGGACGTTTTGAATATATTACAGGTTTAGGTATATCTTTTTTAATTATTTTAGTTGGTTTAATGAGTTTAAAGGATGCAGTCTTAAAAATCTTTAATCCAGAAGCAGTCAAGTTCAGTGTTCCTGCACTTATTGCTTTGATATTCTCAGTATTCGTTAAGATATGGATGGGTTACTTTAATCGTAAAGCAGGTAAAGAAATTAACTCTACTGCATTAGAAGCAGCGGCCCAGGATAGTATGAATGATGTCATGGCAACTTCTGCCACTATTGTGGCTCTAGTAGCTTCTTTAGTTACTGATCTACCAGTGGATAGTCTCATTGGTGCAGCAGTCTCTGTTGTTGTTGTCATTTCTGGTATATCTATCGCAAAATCAACCATTGATCCACTTCTTGGTATTAAACCAGATCCAGAAACAATTAAAGAAATAGAAGACTATTTGATGAGTTATGACTGTGTTATGGGTATTCATGATTTAATGATGCATGACTATGGCCCAGGACGTCGTTATTTAACTGTTCATTGTGAAGTAGATGCTTCTATTGATATGATGACAACGCATGATGAAATAGATAATATTGAACGTGCAATGATGGAGAAATTTCATATCCTTACTACAATTCATATGGATCCTATTGATATCCATGATACACTCACAAATGAATTAAGAGATAAAGTGACTCGTATTGTAGAATCTATTGATTCATCACTTTCTATCCATGACTTTAGAATAGTGAGAGGTCCTACACATACTAATCTTGTCTTTGATGTATTAATGAAGGATGATAAGTATAGTAAGAAGGAACTTAATAAATTAATTACTTCTAAGGTCAAAGAAATGAATACTACATACTATTGTGTGATTAATTTCGAATATTCATTTGTCTAGAAGTGTACAACCATAGTAAGAAATGTTAAAATCTTAATAGATAACTATCAATAATTTCATATATATATTCGAGGTGATTTAAGTGAAAAAAGCAAGTAAGATTATTACAGGATTTAACAAAGGGGAATATAAAGCACTCATCAAGGATCTTTATACAGAAGATGCCAGACTTACAAAGCAGAAGAATCGTTATGTCACTGCTTTAAAAAAATTCATTGAATTATATGGTGATGAAGAAGTAGAAATCTATAGTGCACCAGGACGTAGTGAAATCTGTGGTATGCATACAGATCATCAGCATGGTAAGATGCTTGCATGTGCTGTAAACCGTGATATTATTGCGGTTGTTACACCTACAGATGACAATGTTGTAAGACTTGTGTCTGAAGGATTCCCAGATATTCGTCCTATTACAATTAGTAAAACAGGATTAAGGTTAGCTTTTGATGAACAGGGTACAACTGAATCTTTAATTAAAGGCATTGTGTCTCAGTTCCAGAAACTAGGTTATGAAGTAGGCGGTTTTAAAGCTTATATTACAAGTGAAGTACCACTTTATTCAGGTATGTCATCAAGTGCTGCAATAGAAGTTCTTCTTGCCACTATTCTTAATGGTTTATACAATAGTGGTTCAATTAGCTCATTAATTATTGCACAGATTGCACAGTATGCTGAAAATATCTATTTTGGTAAGCCATGTGGATTAATGGACCAGGCAGCTTGTGCGATTGGTGGCTTAATTAAGATTGATTTCAAGGATCCTAAGAAACCACTTATTAAGAAACAGATGATCAAGTTTGAACAGTTCAATCATTCTTTATGTATCGTAGATACAAAAGATGTACCAGCTAACTTAACGAAAGAATATCGTGCTATTATTGAAGAAATGAGATCAGTAGCCAAATATTTTGGTAAAGAATTCTTAAGAGAAGTAGATGAAAATGAATTCTATGATCATATTATTCCAATGCGTAAAGTATGTTCAGATAGAGCTATCTTACGTGCAATGCATTTCTATAGTGAAGAAAAGCGTGTAAATAAAGAATTAAAGGCACTAAGAGATGGTAACTTTAATGAATTTAAGATCCAGGTGAAGCGTTCTGGTAATAGTTCATTTGAATATTTACAGAATGTTTATTCTTCAAAAGATCCTTCTCATCAGAATATTTCTCTTGCAATCTGTATGAGTGAAAAGATTCTAAAAGATAAGGGTGTAGTAAGAGTACATGGTCCTGGTTTTGAAGGGACTATTCAGGTATTTGTTGAAAATGATTATGCAAGAAAGTATAAGAATGAAATAGAAAAGTATATGGGTAAACATTGCTGTTATGTCACTCATATAAGACAACAGGGCGCTATGAAAGTCATCTAAACGATGACTTTTTTTGTACTAGTTTTTACATCATAAGGCTTTAGATTTAACATAAAAAATGATAAAATGGCAAAGGACTTTTATGTATACAAGGAGGGTGAATAACATGGATAAGATGACAAAAGAACATCTTACGAGTCTCTTAATAAATGGGACTTCAGAACAGATTCAGGAAGCGATAGATGATATTCACCCCGCGGATATTCTTGATGTATTACAGGATCATCATAGTCAGTTAAATAATATTCTTTCTAAACTCCCAAATGATATTATTGCGGATGTTATTGAGGAAGAAGAGGATGAGGATGAACAGTATGAAATCCTTAAAACATTCCTTAAAGATCGTCAGAGTGCTATCTTAGATGAGATGAGTGATGATGAATTAGCCGATTTGATTGGTGAACTAGATGATCCAGAAGAACGTGCAGATGTATTATCTAAATTAGACATAGAGGATAAGACACATATTGAGAGCCTGTTGAAATATGACCCAAGCACGGCTGGTGGTATTATGACAACAGAGTTTATCTCTATTAAAGCCAATAATACAGTATTAAAGACTTTAGAATACTTACAGACTCAGGTTGAAGAAGATACAACGTATTATTTATATGTTTTAGATAAAGAAAAGGTATTAAAAGGTGTTATTTCATTAAGAGATATTGTCTCTTCTCCTTTCGATACACCAATCATGGATATTGTGAATCCTAATGTAAAAACAGTAGATGTTAATATGGACCAGGAAGAAGTGGCTAAGAAGTTTATGAAATATGGCTTCTATATGATGCCAGTTGTAGATTCAGAGTATCATATGCTTGGCGTGATTGAAATTGATGATGTTATGGATGTCATGGAAGAAGAAACAACAGAAGATATCAACTTAATGGCTGGTATGAGTGGTGAAGAACGTGTAGATTCTACAGTATTAGAATCTGCAAAGAGCCGTATTCCTTGGCTTATTGTCAACTTATTTACAGCAGTTATGGCTGCTGCAGTTGTTGCTAATTTTGAATCGACTATTGCGAAAGTTGTCTCTTTATCTTCAGTTATGTCCATTGTTACTGGAATGGGTGGTAATGCAGGGACACAGTCACTTACTATCTTATGTCGTGGTTTATCTTTGGGTGAAGTGGATAAAGACAATGCCTTCCAGATTTTCTGTAAAGAAATCATAGTTGGCTTATTATCAGGTATTGTGATTGGTATTATTGTCGCATTTGGTGCCTGGTGGTTTGCTAGTAACCCATGGTTTGGTTTAGTCGCAGGTTTGGCTATGATCTTAAATATGCTTGCAGCTAATATTGCAGGTTATTTAGTACCAGTTATCTTAAAACGTTTAAATATCGATCCAGCACTTGCATCAGGCGTATTTGTCACAACTGTGACAGACTGTATGGGCTTTTTCTTCTTTTTAGGTCTTGCCACATTATTCCTTCCTTTGTTAATATAAGAGATGGAGGATATGATTATGGAACATTTTACTTATAAAACTAAAGGAACTTGTGCAACTGCTATTGATTTTGACTTAGAAGGTCATACAATTCATAACGTTGTATTTACTAGAGGATGTAATGGAAACTTAAAAGCCATTGGTAAACTTGTAGAAGGTAAAGAAGCAGAAGAAATCGTAGCTATTCTAGAAGGCAATACTTGTGGTATGAAAAATACATCTTGTGCAGATCAGTTTGCACATGCATTAAAAGAAGCAATCAAATAATTAAAAAGGCAGAGAAATCTGCCTTTTAGTGTGCACAATAATCACCTAGAATGACTGCACTTAGTCCAAGTACTATACTTAAAACTATGTAAATCATTGCAAGAGTTGTATTGCCATTCTTATGTAAAGTAATAGATTCTAATGCAAATGTAGAGAAGGTAGTAAATCCCCCACATAATCCTGTTTTAAGTAATAGAACTAAGTGAGGATTCATAGACTTCTTTAAAGCTATTGTGCTAATAAAACCTATTAAAAATGCACCAAGAATATTAATAAATAGAGTCAGTAATGGAAATCCATGTGTTGTTTTTAAAGGAATCAAACCGACTAACTGACTACTCCCACGGGCAAGCCCGTGGGGTTCTGATTGCCAAGTGTAGCTTGTAATCGTACATCATTTTCAGACTTTGGAGTTACAAGTGTAAATCTATTTGAATCAGAACTTTCATTACCAAGCAGTCCAGCGACCACATTAACGGTAAATTTCTACTTTCGTAAGGAAGTATAATCAATCTCCCTGAATATGTTTTACGCTATCTTAATTCCGCTATTTAATACCTTGATCTCGTTAACCTTAATCCATTCGATTAGGGCTTTTTCTTTGCTGTAACACTTATCAAATTCAGAAATACATTTGTTTTTATCTATATTTTTAGTTCTGTAATCGTAACAGTATAATAGGAATGATGAATACCAGTCTCGTTGTACCTCTGTACCATCTTGCAGCTTATACATTCGGTCAGATAGTTTCTTTTTGATATACTCATCAATAGTATGGTCGTATTGTGAGGCTCTATAATCATTAGATACTTCAATATATATACCACCTGATACCTTGAATTTCTGTTCTACAGCAGTTTGAAACCCAGAAGGACATCTGTTCTTTATAGATCTGCCAAAACGCTTTTTCTTATTATACTTACCCTTGCTATTGACCGTAGTTTCTTTGACTCGTCTCATAAGCTTGCCTGCATTTTTAGGTTCAGTGACAAATATATCTCCAAGACTTCTTAAATGGTTAGCGTCTTCATTTATTGCAAGCTGTCTGTTTATGGCATTGATGCGACTTAGTTCAGAGTGTTTTGATTTCAGCTTCTTATAATGATTAGAATAAATCCAGGTTTTGCGACCTTTTTTAACAGTACCATCATCATTATAATTCTGAGGATTAGTTGCACGTCTTGACCTGTCCATAGCACGGTAAAGCAGACGTTCTTTTCTCTCAGAAGTCTGAATACTGTTGCCACGCTCTGAAAGATTCTTCAATCCCACCTCAGTATCAGATGTATAAGCAACAGTCTGTGTACCAATATCAGCACCTATAATACCTTTGCCGAGCTTATGTCTTAGGTTGCCAAATCTATCATATTTAGGTTTCGCTTTACCCTCGATAGTAAGATGCAGATATACTCTGTATTTACCTCTTATCATCTTTGGAACAAGCGTAGCATAGCAGGGTCTGTATGTATCTATGCAATAGCCATCTTTAATAAGAGTATTAACAGCCCTGTCATCCAAAATCTCAGATTCGGCAAGATATGATAAAACCGCATCTACTTCATCCTGTTGAAATCTATCATTCACCTGTATCCCAAATACCATCCTGCCAAGTTTGAACTGTAGCTTATTATCTGTAACGGATATAGGTATGCCACGGTTGATCTGCTTTGCACGAATGCAGGGCAGTTCTCCATATTTTGAGAAATGAATGGCATTACCATTACCATACAAGCATTTTTCGATACCACGCCATATATCTTCGGCTTTAGTCAGCGCAAATACAGCATCTACGCCATATTTCTTGCCTATTGGAATCATGGACGTTCTGCAGTATTCCCATGTAATATTATAAGCTTTCTGCATTTCATTAAGTTGTTTAGCATAAGTTTTTCGTTTATCCTTATCTTTAGTGTTACCGTACAGAAATAGTAATTTACGGTATCTCTTTGTACGCATAAGCTGGTCATAATTCTTTCTCATAAGACCTACAAGTTCGTTGCCTGCTTTTCTGATCTTATTCGAAAGCTTTACAACTTTTTGTATATCAGAAGAAGACATATCAGTTTCTACAGCCAGGATATGCCTGTCAGAAAGCTTATGAAATTGTTTTAGTTGTCTTTTATGTTCTTTATCAGTTATCATTTTTCTGCTCCTTAATATACTTGATTACTGTAGATACAAAATATCCTCTAGACCATAAAATACCGCATCCTGCATAGGATTGTATTAATTGTGGAAATGCCTTGAATAGTTCAATAGCACTTATATCTTTAAAAGTCCTTACAACATCACAGGGAGCAGCAGTTTGTGGTACATCTACAAAGACATGTATATGGTCAGGCATCACAACAAGAGCCTTAATGTGGTAATAGATTTTCTGTAATATCTGTTTCAATATTTCCTCTACATTACCTTTTAATACCCGAAATATGAATTTAGAATATCTGATGATATGATACTGTATCTGATATTTTCAATACGAAGCAAGTCAAGAAATATGATACTCTCACCTTCCTCAACAGAATAGATACGTGCAGGGTTTTCAAGTTCTGTTTTCCATCCAGCAGGAATGGAAATATTTATTTGTACATTGTCACTTTTAGTTCGTGCCATTACTTTTTCCATAACTTGAATGATATACTGAATTATTAGGATTGCACTGTTCCGCATGGTTATTATAGTTCGCTATATGTGCAGCATTATTAGGATTTTTCTGATTACAGTGATGGTTGTTTTGTTGTATGTGTGTTCATATCATAGTTACTTTTACTAATGATCTGTTTACTTTCTATACTTTAATATACATAGATTATATATCATTTTTCTAAGTATATATCAAGTGAAATGTGGCTTTCATCCCACACGCAAGCGTGTGGGTTTTTCGCCACAAATTTATATCAAGAAGTACTACTATCTGACGGATTTTTATAAACTTCTTTTATTTGATGCTCGAATATGACAGCATTACTTGAATCATATCTTTAAAAGAAAAAAGAGGGAGAGTAATATAAACTCTCCCCCGCCTGTAGGCTTCGCAAGTTTCTACAGAACGATCACTAGAATTAATATATGTTATTTTGATTGTTTTGTCAATAATTCAAAACGGGTTTATTACTCTATGTTCAAAACGGGTTTATTACTCTATGATTGATTTGCTCTTACTATGTCCATTGTTCAGCCAAAAGGAAATCACGAATATTTTGATGTTTAATACCATTTCGGCTCATATCAAATTCATCAAGAGAAACTACATACTTAGGGAAATTGTCTCGGATATTATCATATGCACCAAATTCACGTTTAATTGTATCTTCTGATGCTAAGAGATATGTTACCTGAACATACAACTTTTCACCATGTTTATCACATACAAAATCAATTTCTTTTTCTCCTGTTTTACCAACAGTCACTTTATAGCCTCGACGTAATAATTCAAGATAGACAATATTTTCTAAAATGAGATTGATATCTCGCATATTGCCTCCAAAAACAGCTTCGCGGATGCCATGATCTGCAATATAATACTTTTCGTTTGTAGAAAGTATCTGTTTGCCTTGTAGATCAACTCGTTTCACTTGATAGAACAGATAAGCATCGCAACAATATTTGATATAGTTTAGGATTGTTTCTGGCGCAACAGTACGTTGTTCACTTTTGAGAAACTTTGCAAGAGAATTTGCAGAGAAGGTTGTACCTACATTCGCAATCACATATGCAATAATACGTTCTAGTAAATCTACATCACGTATTTTATTGCGTTTCACAATATCTTTAAGCTGTACAGAGTTAAATAAGTCGTGAAGATATTGTTTAGATGGTTCATCTGCATATTGAATATTCGCAAGATAGGGCATACCTCCTGTAATGAGATACTTTTGAAAACATTGTTGGATTGAGTTGTCAGGATTAATTGAACGATATAATTCCATGAATTCTTTAAAAGAAAATGGATAGATGACAAACTCTATATATCTTCCACCTAAATAAGTTGCA
>OIZH01000286.1_pt1 | contig 10955 bp, 8 predicted proteins | sample 1588511 | NCBI WGS metagenome assembly OIZH01 (sample SAMN03283237) | human gut metagenome | biome: human-associated habitat; material: feces | host: Homo sapiens | place: Peru | collected 2012
TGGATAAGCACAGCTGCCAGCCGTGTGGTTTATCGTGGGTACAGCTACGCGGGTGCGCATGGCGGTGTCGTGTTTGCGTGTGCGAATAACGTTGCGGCGAATGCGTATGCGGGTGTCGGCTCACGCCTGGCCTTCCGCGGTCAAATCGTCTGGGCGCAAAGCGTCAGTGCGTTTAAGGCGATTAGCGAGGTGGCGTAAGCGAAAGCGTCAAAGCGTGGAGTGAAGCGACTAAACGAAAGAAGGCAGTTAGGATGGTGTTCTAACTGCCTTCAAATGTATAAAGTTCCGGCGAAGCCGGTCGATTTTTTTGAGATTTTTGGGGTATGGGAGATAACTTTGAAAAGTTGCGTTTCGTTTTTGAAAATGATGCGCTTCGTTTGAAAATGCGCGAACATTTCGTTTTGCGGATTATACCTCAAACTTTTACTTTTATTTATGAATCGTCAGCCCGACGCAGTGAAGCGGAGTGCTGTTTTTATAGCATTATAAATACTTTCCCGGAATCTGCTGCAAGGCAAAATCCCCGGAAAGTATAAGCCCCCAGCCTGCTTGCGAAAGTAGGCAGGGGAATTTCTTATCTGTTACCTCTAAGATAATATCTTATTTCAATTTTTCTATCTGTTCCTGGGTAAGACCGGAATACTTCATAATCAGATTGAGGTCAACGCCATCAGCAAGCATATTTCTGGCAATATCAAGGGCTTTCTGGTTCATGCCTTTCTCCATACCTTCAGCTATACCTTCACGCTTAGCAGTGTCTACGGAATTCTTGATGTCGCGATATGCCATCTTGCTGAACTCGTACTCCCTCATTTCCTGCGGAGTAAACTTGGCTATCTCGGCTTCCTCGAAGAGACGGTCGAAGCCGAAATCGGTCAGCAAGCTGATGTATCTTTCTTCTACCTGTTTCATACGCTTTATGTTTTTGCCTTGAAGATTATACAGTACTACATGCGAACGGTCGGTTTAAAAGAAAAAACAACGAATATCTGTTAATAAAAGTTTAAGCGTGTCCTGTCTTGGAAAAATTATAGTATATTTGTAGCCGAAAAGACGGGTCGGCGTGACTCGTAGTGATCCATGAGATGACAGAATAAAACAGAAACTCAAAATTAGTAATTATTTAACGAGAAAAACAAGATGAAAAGAACCATTTTAACAGCAGTGTCGCTGCTAATCTTATTCGTATTGCCACCTCATCTTTCTGCCGGGCCACAATCCTGGCAACAGGCGCAGAAAATAGCGGAAAGAATTGGCTGCTGGGCAAAGAATTCGGTGGCGCCTATGACGCCGGGCAACGTATTCCTGAAAATGGGGGATAAGGAAACGGTGGTGCCGCTAAAACTGACCAACTGGGGTGATACCGAGGTGACCAGCATCAGCTATACCTTTTATTACACAGATAAGCAGGTGAGCGAAGGACCTTTCGTGTTGAACTTCGACCAGCCGCTCAAGGATGGAGAAACGCGAGAGGTGAAAATTCCTATCAAACCGGGACCGAAACTGGGAAAGGAAGAGGTGCTCTTCAATATCACACAGGTGAACGGACAGTATAACGAGGCTTCGGCGGGATATGCCTATCTTACCTGCTGCACGGTCAACAAGATGCCGCACAAGCGGGTACTGGTAGAAGATTATGCGGGAATGTGGTGCTGGCACTGTCCTATCGGACTGGTGGCTACCGATGCCATAGCGCGTATGTATCCCGACGATGTAGTGGCTGTTTCTGTTCATAAAACTGATGATATCAGCAAGGTAGTATCCCGTTGGGTATATGAAGGCTTGATAGACCGCTATGCCGTAACGGTTCCTTCCGTATGGGTGGCACGTGATAACAAGGCTGCCGGTTTTGACATTACCGATGCTGCCAACTATGTAGAGGGCTGGTCGCAGGTAAAGGGCATGGTGTATAACCATGTAGCGATAGAATCGCAGGGTATGGACAACGGACTGGAGGACTCGAAGATGACCGACTTCCGGGCAGACGAGGTGAAGACGCACTCCACCACTTTTGAGGGTGTAAACAAATACAGCGTGATCCGCGACCGCAGCAAGATAGAGATAGCAGCGGTGCTCTTCAACACCAAGACCGGGAAGATAGAAAATGCTGCCCGCTGCAGTGTGCGCAATCATGGCACTACAGGCATCCGTCCTAACCTTGTTCAGGAGCAGAAAAAACAGGAGGGCATCTACGACATGCAGGGACGCAAGGTGAACGGCAAGCCGACGCCGGGCATCTATATCGTGAACGGCAAGAAAACGGTAATCAGATAATTCTTTTTGACCTGAGATATGATGGATAAGAAATTTTACGCCATAGCCGTATCGGCGATATGTGCTATGAATGTCTATGCCGGACCGGTAGACGTGAACAAGGCGCAGACAATGGCAAGAAAGTTTATCGGAAATCCTGTGAGTGTGGGACCGTCGGTGGTGCAAAGCCGCGGAACCCGTACTTCAGAACCATCGCTCCACCTCTTCAACAACCAGGATGGTGAAGGCTTCGTCATCGTGGCGGGTGATGACCGGGTAGGCGGGGTACTGGGATATAGCGACAGGGGAAGACTGGATGCTGAAAATATGTCGGCTCCGATGAAACAACTCCTGGAGCGATATGCACGGGTGGTGGAGCTGGTGAAGGTAGACAGCATCAGCGTGACGCCGGTTTATGCCAAACCGCCGAAGGCATCGGTAAAACCGCTCGTCAGTGCGGAGTGGAGCCAGGATTATCCTTATAACTACTATACCCCGCGCAGCAGCACCAGCGGCAAGCCTACCTATACGGGCTGTACCATCACAGCGATGGCACAGGTGCTCTATGCCCACCGCTGGCCTAAGATGAGACCCGAGGGGGTAAACCGGGGTAAGGGTGCCATGGCATACGATTATTATGACTGGGACAACATGCTCGATTCCTACAGCGGAGGAGGGTACAGCGAGGCTCAGGCACAGGCAGTGGGCGTGCTGATGCGCGACTTGGGAAAACTGGCCCAGGCTACCTACGGCGTGCACGGAACCCTCTGTGATGAGGCAAAGTTATGGAATACCCTCGAGAACTATTACAACTGCAATGTGCGCCAGCTGGAGAAGGACAGACTGCCGGGCGGCGAGTTTCTGCAGGCTATCTACCAGGAACTGTCTCTCGGCTGTCCGGTCTTCATGACGGGCGGCGACCATGCCTTTTTATATGATGGTTACGATGAGAACGGACTGGTGCATGTAAACTGGGGATGGGCTGGTCTGGACAATGGCTATTTCGACATCAATACGGCAGCGACGGCTGGCGGTGGTTACGGCAGCGACGGCTGTTACTACGAAAACCAGATAGCGCTCTTCGTGCATCCGAACGACGGAATGATAGAACCGCAGCAGCCTAAACCGGTGGTGCTGTCGGTGAACAATGACCAGGGACTGCAGTTCCAGGCGAGTGAAGAAATGACGGTGAAGTCGGTTATTCCGGCGCAGATTAAAGGTGTGGGAGCCCGCAATGTGGCTCAGGATGCCGGAGGCGCCTATACCGGACAGATAGGCATCGGACTCTTTACGCAGGACGGAAAGTGTATGCATGTCTTCGGGCAGTCGGGTGTCTTGACTTGGGCTACCTATTATACCAGCTACAATTTCGAATATGACTGGTGGAGGATGGACCTGAATGAGATAGACGGTCTGGCAGACGGCACCTACACTCTGCGACCTTTGGACCGCCGGCTCCTGGATGCTGACAAGGGCGTTTGGGAAAACTGGAGGCAGATGGTGAATGGCAATTCCGTGCCGATGATTGTAAACCGTGGCGAGGTTACGCTGGTACAGGCAGACAACAAGCCTCACCTGTTGCTTGCGGGAAAGCCAGAGGTGCTGGAGCCAGCCTATCAGTACAGCAGCCAGTTGGCAGGCATTCTGCTGAATGTATCTAACCTGAGCCGCTATCAGGCACGCGGCGAGTTGCAGGTGGAACTGGAGGGCACGGGAAATCTGGCGGGTGAAACCTATCAGGTACCGAATGCCTATCTCATCCACATGGTGGCGCAGCGCATGGATACTACCCAGTGGCTCGTGAGGTTCATGACATCCTATTCGGGTCCTACCGGCTCTCATGAGCTCAAGGCAGGCAAGTATCGCATGAAGCTCCGCTTCAACCACAATATCGAGACGAAGAATCCTGGCGTCTACGAGATTGCGGTGCCGGAAGATTTCCTGCTCGAGGTATATCCTAACAACTACGAAGGCAGGGTGACCGTTACATCGGTGAAACTCCTGGATGAATCGGGCAGTTATGTGCCTTCCCATTACTTCGACCTGGATCAGAAGCCGCAGCTGGTGCTGGGTATGTCGGGCTATATGAAGTATCTGACGCAGGGCAGTCTGCAGACCCGCATGCGCTACCGTCTGGTCAATGTGGCTACGGGCGAGACTGCGTATACGAGCAGCATCAGCAGAGTGAGCATTCCGCGCAACAATGATACGGATCTTACGGGTTCTACCCGCCATACCGTGAATCTTTCTGAGTTGGCAGAGGGCACCTACGAGATACATGTAGATATAGAGCGTGACGGCATGTGGATGGACCGCTGGAATGCCAATACGTTGCGCCGCCGCATTACGCTCTACCGCAAGGCGCCGACTACAGGCATCACGAAGCCGGCTCTATCGCAGGGCACGGGCAGCGCAGCCGCTTCTTCATCTTCTGATGCAGTATACGGGTTGGATGGCCGCAAACTTACCAGAGTTACCCAGCCGGGCATCTATATCCGGAATGGAAAGAAGGTGGTAATGCGCAAATAATAATTGACAGAATAAACAGGTAATTGATTCAATAATTTTTAAAATTAGACAACATGAAAAGAAAGTTTTTGACTGCATTTTTGTCGATGGTATTGGCAATGATATCAGTATCTTGCCACAGCAGTGAGGAAAGAATAATCAGTTTTGATGATTTGCCGATGCATGCACAGCAGTTTGTAAATAAGCATTTTGCCGAGGTTGCCGTGAGCCATGCGGAGAAGGAAAAGGACAACGGCCGGTGGGAGTATGATGTATTGCTCAGCGACGGAACCCAGCTGGAGTTTGATGCGAAAGGCGAGTGGACTTCGGTTGACTGCAAGTTCTCTGTGATGCCTGATGGTATCATTCCAGCCAACATTGCAGCAGATATAGCGAAGCGATATCCTAATCAGAAGCCTTACAAGATAGAGAAAGAGTTAGGAGGATATGAAATCGATATCCCTGGTTATGAACTCTATTACAATAAAGCCGGTGTCTTTATCCGTTTTGAACAAGACTATCATTAATAATAGAAATCCCCCATCCAGCCAGCGAAGGCAGGATGGGGGAATTTATTTTGAAAATAAGACAACGCTACGATTATTTCTGTCTTGGCTTGATTTCGTATGCCGGATTGTTGCGGATATCCCAGCGGTCTAACTTTGCACCATTGGTGAGTATCAGTTTCTCCTTCTGGTAGGCTATGATGGTCTGCGAAGGAAGGAGGACGCGGTCATCGGCGGTGAAACAGCGCAACGGATTGGCAAAGTTTCTTGCCTGGAAATCGGCGAGACTGTATTCTGCCAACTGTATCTTGCCGTCCTTCAACATTGATACGAAGAACTTATCCTTGTCACCGGTCTTTGAAATAGAACGTAGCTTGAACTCTTGAGAACGGGAAACCTTGAGCGGGGCATAATCCTTTTGCTGGATGATGTCTTCTACTTTCCATGAATAGATGGTTCCCGTGCGAGGGATGAAGGCATAGAGCGAATCGCCAATCACCTCCATATCGTAGGATTCTCCCAGCGGCTCATTACTGCTGCCAATGAAATCACCACCCGTACTGAGCTTGGCAAATACCTTATTGTTGTTTGCTGCCCCCAGGTTCAGCGCCTCGCGGTCGAAGACTCGGATGTTGGTATACTTTGAGTCGCGCACGAAAACAAGACGAGGGGTTGCGCAAACGCAGCCCACTTTAGAAACCATGCTGGCTGGCCAGGAACCTGTGCCCAGACGGCTGAGATATTTGCCCGTTTTCCTGTCGAAGATCTGTACCTCCTGATTTTCGCCGGCAGCCACAAAGAGATGGTCGCCTTCAGCATAAACATCGCGTGCCAGCGTGCGGTCGCCGTTGCTCATGCTGCGCTTGAATTCCAATGTTTCGGCATCGAAGACATCAACACACTTGCCTGCAAAATTCGCCACATACAACTCTTCGCCATCGTTAAAGAGGTTGGCTGCATCCAGCGGTCTGCCACCTAAATCTTCGGCTGTGCGGGAAAGATGTCCGTCCAGATAGAAATGATCTGCCACCTTGATGGTATCTACCGGTTGCGGTATCACTCTGTCTTCCGTTATCTCACGTATTTCTGTCTTGTCGCAGGAAGCTAAAGCCAGCATCATTCCTGCTCCTATCATAATCATATTTTTTCTCATATCGTTTCCTCCTTTATTTTGCATGATCTTTAATCGGGTTCTCTGTGAAATATTTCACCAGTCTGCTCTTTTTGTAAAAATCCTCTATGGTCTTCTGCAGTTTGGCATCATCCTTGAAGATATCATTGATATCACAGTCGCGATACTTGGCATTCTCCTCTTTGTGGAAGCCCAGCAGATTGCGGTCGGTATAAGGGAGATCGCCCTTATGGCTCAGCCACATGTGCAGCTGCCAGATAAATTCCGGCCATCCTACGTTGACGCCTTCCGGTGTTTTGGCTGGATACGTCATATTGCTGTCGTGACTATAGTCCATGCAGTGCATGTGCTCGTGGGTGATAGCTTCCCATCCGCTGAACGAACCATAATGGCCATAGAAGTTCCAGTCGGTAACGGTCCAGATGTAGCCGCCGCCCAATCCACCGTATGCCGGACTAGACTGTCCGAGCACGAATTTTTTCTGTGCCTTGAATCTTTCCATTTCGCTCTGGTATTTCTCGGCAGTGAACGTTACTTTATTGTTGTCGTAGAGATCGCCGCCCATCACCTTCTTGAAGTTTGCCATCACATACTTATATTCCGGAGTGGTCATCATATAGGTATAGTTGGTGACAATCACCACCCATTCGCGGGCGTAGATAGGTTTCATTTCACGGAAATTGTGCGATTCTCCAACCTCTGGAGTCCACCCGTAGTTGGAGAAACTGCAGGTCCATCTGGCGTCAATCTTCTGGAGCATCTTGAAGTGCTCATCATCGCTCACGAGACGTGCCTTCATCCTGTTAAGGTCGAGATACGGGCAGGTGAAACTCACGAAGTTTCCGTTTTTCTTTTTCCAGATATTCCGTCTGCCAACGAATGATGGCTTGAAGGAGAAGCGGGAGAAGGCAGGAATGGATTTAATGAACGCCACCGGAATGTATTCATCCACTTCCGGGATATACATCTCGAGTGTTACGTTGGAGACTGGTTTTGCCGACCAACTGGTGATGACGAGCGATTCATCCTCAGTAGATTTCTTAACATTGATGAGGTTGTCTGTCTGGAAGGTGTAATCCGGTTTGTCTACGATTTCAGTTGATGGGTCAGATAGATTCAGGATGTGTTTAGCCCGTTCTGCCGGCAACTTTTCGAAAAACACCGTATCCTTTTTGAAATCTTCCTTGAACGGTTTTTCAATGTCGTTGTACACGATCTGGTCTTCATAATCGGTGGAGCAGGATGCCATCAGGGTCATCGCTGCAACGAGTGTGGTTCCAGCAGCCAGTGCCGGAATCTTTCGATGTTTTTTCTGCTTCATCATTTTGAGTTTTTACTGTTAAAATACTTACTGTGAAAAATAGGATGCAAAGATAAGAATAAATATTGGTTTTTCCAAATAATCATGCTGTTTTTGGGGGCTATTTCTTGCATTTTTCAAAGAAAAGTTGTCGCAAGGATGCATCCTTCTCTTCAAGTGCCGTCTTTTGCTCATAAAAATAAAGTGCCGAACAGGATAACCCCTATCGGCACTATCTTCAGATCAATTTATTAGAATTCTTTTTGGTATGCTATGGTAACTGTAGAATACTCTGATTCATTCAGATTCATAAAACTGACCATAATACTTGTTTTTTTATCTTTAGAAATAAAATTGTGCAAATCGGCAAGGCCTCCATTGTTTTTCCCCTTATAGATGTAATGCTGCTTCATCCATGTTAAAACGCTTTCTTTTTTAACTTGCATAAGCATAGATGTAGCACTGAAGTACTGGCCATTCATTATCATATACATGATGGATGGACTATGAGGGTCATCATCATCATCGCTGGCAAAAGCCAACATGTCTTCATCGCTCTTAACATAGCCTGCTTCCTTCATATAAGCTGTGATAGTAGCTTTGTTTGCAGACCAATCAAGAATTGGTTCGATGTATTTACGCCCATTTGGTCCGGAAATAAAATCATAGTAGCTGAACTTACTTGTTGAACCGGTCTTTTGACTTGATGCTGCTGTTCCAACATTACCAGTTACTGAAGCATCCGAAATTGTATTCTCTGTAGATTTTTCCACTTGCATACCAGAGTCTGCAATGAATCCGCTACCACCATATACATTTCCCATAACATCGCCTAATCCTTTTAAAAGTCCCTTTTTCTCACGGGTTTTGACAACCACATCTACACTGGAATTTACAGATGAGAAAATGTCAACCTCGCCACTATTGACTTTACAAAGAGTTTTTGTATCAGAAACTTCTGTTGCGGTCAATGTTCCAATATTTTTGGCTACTTGCTCTCCTGCTACGTCTTTCATGATGGCAACATCAAACTTCTGCCCCTTTTTTATTCCGTTTGATGCTCCCAAGTTAATATAGACGGTCAAAGCTTTACCATCTTTACCATTGTCAATTAATACGATCTTTCCAACCACAGGAAACACCTTTTCCATCATCTTGGTCATGCTTAACTTTACCATCTTACATGCATCAGCAATTGCATCAGCCTCGCCACTCATGCTATTACCTTTGGTTGTGAACATAAACGAAGTAGAAGATTCCTTTGAATTCGGCTTAATCATGGTAATTACATAGTTTAGGTTTACTTCTGTCAGCGTAAATCTTTCTCCTTTATCTTCTACAGTTTGGCTGGATACGGCTGGTTTTTGAAGATGACCTTTAACCAAAGTATACTGCTTGTCAGTGGCTTTGCTGTTTTCTGCATCTAAAACGTTAACTCGCATAGTCTTGACTAATGCTCTAATAACATTTTCTCTTAAAGTTCGTATATCACTGTCAGTATAACCGCCTTCTGCAGTAAACTTCTCAACCAATACGTTAGCTTTCTCTTGTGCATGAGTAAATACCATTACCATGAACAACATAGATATACACAAAATAATTCTTTTCATATAATTTTTTACTGAGTTTAATTATTATTTTTCTCTTCTAATTCCTTCTTCCATATTTCAAGAGCCTGGGAGTCATTCTTCGATTTGAAAATCTTATCCATTTCATCTCTATGTTCTTTCATATTGGCATATGAGAAGTATTTTTGTAAACCCCAAATGCCCAATATAACGAATACAAAGATCGAAAATTCGGCAGAACTCCAAGTTAATATTCCATGTTTAGACCCAAAAGCTCTAAATATAAATGTCATGACAATGGCTAAAATAACTATGGTAGCACATCCAAGACCTACTTTCTTGCGTTTGTTGGTTATGTCGTCAAAATAAAAAGGATCAGTATCCCCACAATTAGGACATATCTGAGCGCTTGAACTGATCTTTTCCTTGCATGTTTTACAGTAAAGAATGTGTCCGTCATTAACTACAGTTGGTCCTTTTGAATCAGAAGCATCTGAAAGAGTTTCAGTTTCATCCAAAGCATATGTAGGTTCATTGCATATAGGACATACCTTTGCATCTGCAGCAATAGATTCTCCACAGGCAGGACAGTTTTTTGTTTCCTTTAAGGGATGAGTTTCATCTAACCATTCCCCACAATGTTTGCATTTCTTCGCAATTGCGAGAATTTCTTCGCCACAATAAGGGCATCTCTTTGTTTTTTCCATAATTTTATATTATTATCATTTATGCTGCAAAATTAAATGTTTTTTGTGATATATGGATAGAATAACCCCTAATATACCATAGGATTTTCCCTATACTTCATAATGACTAAATAACCAGTTTTCATAGTTTTCAATGAATTATAGGCATTCATACATCCAGCATATATACGCTACCCAAAAACTCCCTATAAGCTAGACAGCGTTTGTATCTAGTTTATATGGAGATTCTATCTTTATTAAATTTCTAAAATTTCAGCTGTCTGAATTCATCCAGGCTCAGCCTCGTTTAGGATGGTTGCTTCATCAATATTTATAGCCAGCATATTCTTAGCTATCTCCAGGGCTTTCTGGCTCATATCGCGTTATGCCTTTTTACTAGCTTCATACTCCCTCATTTCCTGTTTCATATGTCATTAGTTTTATGAGTTGCCCAAATTCTCGACAAAATTCAAAGGTAACTGGGTTGCCTTGGCAACTCGTTCGGCAGAGAGTCCCATTGCCAGCAAACGTTGTGCCGTTTCAGTGTTGGCCTCATGTTTGCCTTCAGCCTTACCAATTTCAATACCCTCCGCAAGACCTTCTTGCTTTGCCGTATCAATAGAGTTTTTGATATCGCGGTATGCCTTCTTGCTTGCTTCATACTCCCTCATCTCCTGCGGAGTGAACTTGGCAATCTCGGCTTCTTCAAAGAGGCGGTCGAAAACCTTGTCGCATAATTCTTTAGGGCGCTGGGTAAGCTTATAGAGATTCTTCAGCGCATAGAGCCACTTCTCGTAGAGCGTTTCCAGTTTTTCCAGGGGCTTGTTGAACTTGGCAATCTCTACATAGATAAACTCCAACTTATCGTAGAAAACCTTGTGGGTAGCGGTATCGCACAACTGTACATGATGGCGGATTTTCTCCTTGTCGAAGGCATCCTCGTTCATGTTGAAGTTGAGCAGCGCAACAGTATAGACATGATTGAGCTTGAAATCCCAGTCA
>OIZH01000291.1_pt1 | contig 10784 bp, 19 predicted proteins | sample 1588511 | NCBI WGS metagenome assembly OIZH01 (sample SAMN03283237) | human gut metagenome | biome: human-associated habitat; material: feces | host: Homo sapiens | place: Peru | collected 2012
ATCCTTTGGTAAACATCCTCTCCGAGAATTTACATTTCGACCATCGGTCGCCGAAACAGTCAGTCCACTGTTCATTGTGTTTGCACATGTCACATCTACCCGGTTCAAACGGTTCGGGAAGCTCAGCCCACGCTAGAACCTTTTCCGAACGGTTGAGACAACCCCATTTATTAAAAACCGCAATATTTTCCCTCGCATAGGTGAGGTCGAGTTCATCGTATATCACGTATGAATCACCCGTAAGGTTATCAATTATTGTGAATAGAACGTCATCGAATAGTGGTACTTCACTCAAATCTCCATTCACAATAGGATTCCATTTCATTTCCATGTTCTTAAACCTCCTTCTTAAGTGGACAATCAACAGGTTTAGTGTTAGAGAAGACACCGTCTCCGAGAAGCTGACAATCCGTCCATCGAAAACCGTCATTGTCATATGCTGCTACACCGTATCTGCAATTACCACAAGTTCTCGGTACATATGGTGCCGGAAGCGTCATCCAAGCGGTTACGTTATCGATTGGCACACGGTCGAAACCAATTGTTCCGTCAGCCTTTATTCTAAAAATGTCTGTTTGAATAAACCCTTTACTGACAGTTATCAACACTCGCTCTCCGTCATTCGGTAATGCAATGCGCTGCACTGGGTGTTGTTCATCGTTAGGATTGTGTTCAATCGGAACCCACAGGCTTGACAAGTTGTTCGGATTATATGGTTTCGGAAATCTCATCCATGCTTCAACATATTCGATACCTAAGAGCACAAAGTCTTCTTTTCCACCGGGAAGAATAAGAAATGTGTCACACCGCATTTTTGTTCCGTTAGCGGTCACAAACACTGCTTCACCGTCTTTCGGCAATTCGCTTACAATCACATCTGTTCCACACGCAAAGGAGTGTTTAACAGGTATCCATTTACACATTTTTAACCTCCTTGAATGGGCAACGGTCAGATTTAATTAATTCGCCATATCTCCAAATAAGTTGTTCACCGGTGACTTCACAGGTTTCCAACCACCTACCACTCGCCAGTGCGTTCATACGAAAGTACTTACACGACACACAGCGTTCGTGAAACTTTTTGTCTCCTGTTCTACTTGCCATCGTATTCATCCTCCGCAACTCGACAATATCTGTACCACTCTTGCGAACCGTTTGTGGTTTTGCTCGTGTTTCCACCACACCACGTAAGAAACGGGCTCTCCGGTGTATCCGGGTCGTATGTCGAGAAATATCTCAGTTTCCATTCTTCATAGGGATACGTTTTCACTTTCACTAGTGTGTCGACAGGAAGTTTGAGCCAGTCTATGTATTCTTCTTCAAGCCACATCTCCAGTAACACATGACACCAAGCACAAGTTATCGCACTGTAGCAATCACCGATTCCATAATACGTGAAAACATGGGTGCGTATAAAGTCACAAGGGTGTTCTCCACGTGTCCCGATGTTTCCTATAATCGTGTTTCTAAATTTTTCTCGATTCTTCATTTGTTATTCCTCTTGTCCCATAATCAGTGCTGCCCACGACACGAAAACGAATGCCATCATTAAGATTTTTATCACTGTGGTTAGTGTCGAAAACAAAATCGCTAGGATTGCTACTAATGTTAGCTCCGAGATTACAACAGCAGACATTATTTTGATAAAATCTCTCATCATGAAAAATCACCTCTCATGAATCTATAGCCTTCGACATTGTCACAGTATCTAAAATTGTCATCGTTGATTTCGAGTTGTTTTCTCTGAACAAGTTCGATGAGGTCGGTTAAACTGACCTCTTCATCGTACTCATTCATAATCACTATCGTGTCGTTGTCGGTATACTCTTTGAGAAATTTTACCCATTTACCGTAAGTGTCCAGCGATTCACCATTGATATAGTTAAAGTATCCCGGAACACTGTGAAATAAGAATTTCCACCCGATTGACGATTTACCGATATGAATTGGATCCGCTATTGTTGGTTTCTTCATCACTGCATAATAGTTCGTTCCCATCTTCTTCACCTCCTTGACTAATAAGCTAATAGATAGACTCCCACAGACAGAACCCCTAGAAATATAGCTTCTAGCATGACGAAAATCAGCTTGTCTTTCGTACTCAATTCCAATCCAAATACACATACTACAAACAATGTTATCGCAAATGCAATCAAATTAAATCCGATTAATTCTTTCACGGTCTCACCTCGCTCTGATTCTTATTCGGTGTACGGTTCGTTCCCATCTTCACTCCCCTCTGCTATCCCGGACAGGACGAAAATCACATTGGGTAAGGCAACACCGTTTCCCCACATCTTGTATTTTGCCGAATCTCCGTTGTCCGAACTTAGCCATTTAACAATCTGTTTGTCTGTTTTAACTGTTTTCTTGCCATTGATGGTGTAGTATGTTCTGAATACTTTTCGCCAAAATTCCATATCTTCTTCCGATGGATTTTCGTTTTCGATATCATTACACCACCAGTCGGGAAAGCCTTGAAGTCTTGCACACTCAATCGGTGTGAGTTTACGCACCGTGTATTTCGGTTTACTCTTTGTTGTGATGATCATCTCGCTTCCCCCCATAACTTCCACCGCTGCTTTTCAGCGTTGCGGAAACATTGCTTTCGCTGTACTTATCGTAAGTGTCCTGTGAAAAACTACTAACTATCACAACCCCCCCTTGATTTGCGTCCGGGGAAGTACCCCCTGTACTAATCGTTCTACTCACATCAGTTTCGTACACATTGGCTCTAGCGTTTTTAGTTCCCTCGGAGGTAAACCTCACATCATAGGTAGTCACCGGTGGCTGATTATTGCCACCTGTACCCAAAGCGGCTGTGAGGGTTGAGCAAGCGTTTTTCAGTTCGTTATACCGTGTGTCTCTCCTGTGATTTTCGAATAGCGTCATTCGATATTCGCTTGATAAGTCAGTGCTTCTTCTAGAACTTTCGGTAAGGTCTTTCCACTTTTGCACGCTCTTTGAAGAATTCCCTCGCACGCTTTCTTGCTCAAATAGAATTTTTCCGGCACGTTCACCATCAAAATCTGCGACAAGGTAGATTCTCTTTCTTCTTTGGGGTACTCCCCAATACTGAGCGTCAAATGTTCTCCATGCGAGAGAGAGAGAGTCTGCCACGATACAGCCGGATCCGTTCCACTTCTCCTGTCTAGGTACTGTAAAGGTTTCGTCTTTGGCTTGCATGATGGTTTCGAGGACGACTCGGAAATCTTCTCCTTTGTTGCTGGAAAAGGCTCCTGTGACATTCTCCCATACAATGTATCTCGGTTTTTCTCCATTTGTCGCTATCCTCATTTCTTTCACTATTCTCATTGCTTCGTGGAACAGTCCACTTCGATTTCCCTGTAATCCTTCTCGCTTTCCGGCGATTGATAAATCTTGACAAGGGCTTCCGAAGGTGATTATATCCACAGGTTCGATTTTTGCTCCGTCAATCTCGGTAACATTTCCAAGATGTTTCATAAACGGAAGTCTTGTTTTGGTTACTTTGATGGGATACGGTTCTACTTCTGCTGCCCACACAGGTGTAATACCGCAAAGTATCGCACCCAGTGGGAAGCCACTCGATCCATCAAACAGGCTGCCTAATGTCATCTGTACCTCCTATATTCCGTGTACATGACTCGTCATTATGTCTGCATGATGTGTCCACAGTACGTTCGGGTAAGTGTGTACCGCTCTTGTATAATCGCTCCACTCTTCTTTCGGTGTGAACGCTCCCGTGTGGTAACGAATACACATGATTTCTTCTTCCGTCAGCGTATAAAACTGTGACAGGAGCATTACAGACTTCTCACCGTGTCCTTTCAGCAGACAATCATCATTGCGTTCCCAAGCATGTCCTGTTCCGTTCGAAATGTAATAATCTGCCTTACACAAATCGTGGAACATTCCGACAATGTACGGACTTTGTTCTCTCTCCCATATGAGGTCGTTGCGACGGGTGAGTTCCACCAGTGTTTTAGCAACCTGGAAAGAATGGTCGAATAGACCGCCTTCGTAATTTCCGTGAAATCTAGTGCTTGCCGGTGCGGTAAAGAAGTTCATCTTGTCCAGTCTATTAATATCATAGCTTGATACACAGGCTCCCATGAAATCTACCAAGTCAGCGATTCTTTTTTCTTTACTCGGTTCTAATGATAGAATTTTCATTGTTGTTATCCTCCTTTTCATTCTCTGCGATTTCGTAAGCACAGGCCGCATAACCGGCTAAGTCAACGTAGCTGTCTCCCGTGCCACCACCTGTTTTGATTCTTGCGATTTTCAACAGTGCCATCATGATCGGCACATCCTTTGGTGATATTACAATGTTTTCTTTTCCGAGATATTCAGACCACATTCTAGCGATTGTTCCGAAATTATCTTCCGGTGTGCCGTAGTCCTGTTCTCTCATGCCGTTCACACAATCGTTCGCAGCTCTCAGACACGCTTCTCTGTGATTCATTTATTTCCTCCCAAGAATAAAATCTCTTTGACGATATCCCAGTGATATTTACTGAGATTACCATTTTCTAAAATATCAACGTCTGTTCCACCGTCCTTGGTTTTGACAACCACAACTTGTTTCTCCATGTTTTCGATGGATTCCGGACAAAATGTTTCATCCACAATTAGCCACTTGGTTTGTCTGTACCCAAAACATGGGTGCATGTTTCGCTTTTTGGCTCTCTCTTCCACTACCGTGTCACCGCAAGGTGTGCTTCTCGGGTGGATTCTCTTTTCACACGTTTCCTTTTCGTAGCCGTACCATTTTCCGAACTGGACATTCTTTTCACTATTCATGGTTATCTCCTCCTGTGATAAGCTCCGACAACGGTAGTAGTTTGATTGTTTCGCAGAATTCTCTCCATTCATCCAGTTTGTGGTGTTGTCTTGATTTGTACATGTTGGCTAACACCTCGTAATTCAGCATTACGTTTCGAGTCTGATTATATGAACTTGGGAGTAGCTGTATCATCTGCCACCAGTAGTCTTTCGAACCCTCTTCTATGAAACGCTCCCTAGCGTAATTTAGAACAGTAATAGTACAGTTCAAAAATGTCTCCGATGTATGGTCTAAGTGTTCGTGGCTAAAATCATCAAGTTCGAACTCCTTCTCGTGAATCTTGTGCATGGTAGAGCAGCTATTACAGGTTGTTCCAACCTTGTATGTATCGAACTCTTTCCACCAGTACAGCGGTGCTGTAATCCTCATGTATACATTCATCATTCGCATATACTTTCGGTGATCGGTTCCGGCTGCGGAAAGTGTCTGCATTAGCTTTAAATCCTTCTCCCCAATGGTTAAACCTTTGGTGTCAGACTTGTTCCAGCTATTCATAGGGTTTCGCATACCCTGTATAACGAAACCAAGTTCTTCTGCATTCGATGTAACCACATCTTCAATGTTAATCATGTTTCATACCTCAAATACTATCTTTCAGTTTCAGACCTTTGTAGTGTTCATACCCATCGACACGTACCTTACAGCTACACCAGTCAGAATGCCTTTGTAACTCCGAGTTGAACTTCTGTGATGTTAGAACGGGGTATCCCTCTGCTTTTGCCCATCGTTTGAAATTTTTGTTCAGTTCCGAACACTTTGCAGAATAATTTTCACCTTGCTCACATCGTTCTTCCAAGAATTGAAGTACCACATCGTTGTCTCTTTCGTACTGCTTGATAGGTTGCTCCAAGTTTTTAGAAATCGACAATCCGTGTGTTTTATACTTCTTATACCCTCGAACAAGCCACATGAATATTCCGCTCATGTTTTCCTTTTTGGTAAACTCGCTTTTAAGGTGTACGTCTTGTTCATCATGGCTAAAGTGCCTGTTGAACTCGATAATCTTGATTCTGTCGGAAGCAAACAGCGATTTGTCTGTTACTCTCGGTAAGTCATTACAACTGAGCCACAGCGTAAATTGGGGTGTGAATGTAATGGCTGATTCGTACAACGCTCTTGCAGACAGTTCTTCACCGCCTGTAAATTGCTTTATCTTCTCTTCATCCAGTTTCCCATACTCATTGCTTTCACTCATGGTCACAAAGCGTTTTCCTTTGAGTCCTACCAATGTTGGAGAGGCCGCTTCCGCTGACACACTCCGTCCACTGCTGCAAATCATTCCCACCGGTGCGACTTTGGCATAATCACCGAGCATGATTTCAATAGTGTTCAAGAGTGTGGATTTACCGTTTCGGGTCGTTTTACCGTGCAATATAAACATACACTCTTCGTTACTCATACCGAGTAAGCTATAACCCAGCCCCCTTTGCAGAAAATCTGCTTTTTCTTTATCACCCTCTGTTACCTCATCGATGAATCTTTCCCATCGTAGGCACCTCGCTTTTTTGTCTATGGTGTGTCGAAAAGCAGTCTGCATGGTTATGAAATCTCGCCAGTCGTGTTCACGAAAGGTGAAGTCTCTCAAATCGTAAGTACCGTTCAAGCAGTTTATGAGATAGGGATTGCTATCAAAGGTATCGGCACTTATGGGTAACTCTCCTGTAGCGTCTTTCAAGATTCGGTCTCTCATTCTCCTGTCGCACATCTTGTTTACGAAGGTGGTATAAGCTTTCCGCTTATCATCGTCTACAATCTCACCACAGTATAGAATCATGAGTCTAACGAAATCTTTCAGCTTTTCGGATACTAGAATGGATCCTGTATCTTTTACCCACACACCTTCGCTGTAGGTGTACCAGCACTTCCGCTCAACGCAATATCGAGCCTCTTGGTTATACAGAATACCGAACAATGCTGCCATGCCCATTTCAGACCACTCGAAACCCGAGGACTCCGAGTCTGCTCTTTCGGGGTGATATTGTTTGATTGTGTACATCTTTGTGGACAAACATTCGTCCATTATCACTTTTCCGTTTCGTGTCTCAAACAGTTCTTGCATGTTATCTCCTGTATCTTGTAATTGAGTTGCATATGCTTTCTATCTCGTAAGTAGGTAGGGGTTTCTCACAAGCTATCTGATTCACACGCATTAATTCATCAAATATCTGTTTTTTCGTGTAACCGATGGTATGCATGTTCCCGGCAAGGGAGGCTAAAGATATATTTCTTCCACCCTCACCGATAGGGGGGTATGTTGGGCGAATTTTGAACCTCTGCCCATCGAACGGATTTCCCCAAACGGGGTTATAAATCCGTTTTCCGAAAACAGGCTCTTTTGATTTCTCCCTCATGTTTTTGAAATACTTACCCAAAACATAATCTATAGCGTCTTGGTCATGGGTGATTTCATCGTAAATTACGGTGTCACCGGTCATGATGAAGTATCTCGACTTCTTATATATCTCAACCCCCGACAGGTTGTTCTTACCAAGGAATGGCAAGTCACCTTTAAGCACGATGTGAAACCCTCTACCACTTCTCGATTTTTCGGTGTAGCTGCGACAGCGACCGATTATATCCACCGCAATGTCGCTTAGGAAACCGTCACTGTCGTAGCCATCGTCAATGTCAATCCCAACATACCCATTGTCATTAAAAACGAAACCTACGTTGTTATAGGCTCCCTGTCTGACAGATTCAGAAGCTGTTTCGAAATCCGACCATGTCTTAGGGTTCGTGCTTGAAGCAGCCGACATTTCCCATGATCTCATAGGAACTTTGCTGTCAGCTGTTGTGCAAACCCACTGGTTTAATCTTTTCAGTTCTGTTGGTATGTTTTCGACATTCATTAAATCAATCCTCTCGCAATCGCAACATTCTTTTCCAGTCGTTTTACAATCGACCACAGCAGTACACGGTCGGTGTTGGTGTCGTGTGAAACTTTGTTCACCGCCTCCGCAATGTTCATACTTTCCTGTTTGTAAATCGCCACTGCGAGCTTCTGAACCCTCGGACTGTGGAGCGAAAAAGCGTCCTCACAAGCCTCCCAGTTCAGCCGGTCTACATCGGTACGAAAAACCGAAGGCTTCTCGTACCGAGCGTAGAATCTCAAACAATGGCGAACATATTCGGAATAAAATCTACTTCCCATTGTTCTTTTTAACCTCTTTCTTAGGTTCTTCCGCAATCTCGAAATAATATCTGAGACTGCCTGTTTCTTCGAAACAAGCATATCCTTCGATATCTGATTCAACCTGTTTGCGGCTGTGAATGATATCGGACGCAGTGAGGGGTGATACAACCATCATTGCTGTGTCGGTGCCTGTCACATACAGCACCGGGACAAGTCCGTCTTTGTTAATCGTTGGTTTGAAATTCATTCGATACCTCCTTAGTCAAGTAAACCATCTAAATCAAGTGAGTTGCCTGTCGTCTCTACAGGTACTCCCAAAGTCAAGGCACGTTCGGTCGGTTCTACATCGAATCCATCTGCCGTGGAGTAATCCTTCAGATTTGCGAATGTGTTGAACTTTCCCGGATTCTTTCTGCTCTCCACTTCGTTATGAACAACCATTGCTCTAACGTAGTGGTTCACCAGTTCCATCGGGTCGATATCATCTGAATCGAAATCGCCTGTAGCGTTCCGGGCGAAATATGAGAAAATGTTGAGTACCTGTTCGTTAAATTCATCATCTTTGTTCTTATAATTGAATCGCTGATTGATTGTCTGTCCTTTAGCGTTTACCAGTTTCACCTCAATCTTTCCGAACTCTTCATCGTGTGTAACCTCGTAAATTCTGAATACATCTTCACCTTCCGGAATGAGTGTGAAACCGTTTCTCAGTGGAATTCTTGCCATTTTTCTAACCTCCTATTTAACTGTCAATCTATAACTAACTTCACTGGTGCTGTACTTGTTCAGCAGTCCATCTTCTTTTAACTTGTCTTTGTTGATTGTCACTCTTTCGCCACGGCTGATTGTCCAAGTGTACTTATCACCCTTGACTTCGACTTTCTTGTCACCGTCACGGAAATTCTCGATCCCGTAATTTTTGATTTTATCGTTGAGTGCTTTCAGCTTTTTCTCTTTCGGTGAGATTACCTTGGACAGTTCGTCAATCTCTTTTTTAAGCTCTCCGGCTTCTTTTACGATGGATTCAATATCAGAAGAATCCGCTTTGATATCGTTCTTTCGGAGTGCGTCCAAAATCTCTTTGTCTTTCTTTTCGTCATAATCCGGTGAGATTCCGGTCACAACGTAATCGTTCCACCACTTCTCCACAGGTTTGATATAATCCTCTTCAAAGTTCGGATATCTCACCGACAGCTCGAAAACCTTTGTGATGGTGTTCGTAACATTCGGTGTGAACTTTTCAGTGTTCTTAGTGTCGAACTTACCGTCTGCTGTTTCCACAGGATAATCTTTGTCGTCCAAGAAAGAGGCTACCATCACAACGGTGTCTACACCTTTAAGATAAGCGTAGAGCGCTGCTTGCAGTGCGTAGTACTCGGGAACGTCTTCTTCCCAATCCTCAACACGTTTGGTTGTTTTCATTTCAAAGACGGTGTCTACGTTTCCTTCTTCATCGAGTCCGAGGTAGTCCCACATGCCGCCGAAAATCGGATTCTCGGGATAGAAATCACCGTAGGTTTTTTGGAAATAATTATTTCCGTACACGTCTACAGGTCTTACAATATCCAGTCCGAGTGTTTCAATGTAATCAGCCTGTTTCGGTTCGATGGTCTTACCGGCAACGGTGTAAATCGTATCCTCGAAAGGTTTCTCGTAGGTCTTAGTGATTGCACACCACATTTCGAAAGGTGTACTCCACGGATTCAAACCGAGAATGGTTGCGAACCTTGTTCCTGTTACCTTCTTGGTTCTACTCGGCGGTGTGATTTCAAGGTGGTTTCCCACCCAATTTACTTGTTTAGGCATGTGTAATCCTCCTCATACATTACGAATAATCCATAGGCTTTGGCGGCTTCCTGTTCAATGCGGCAACCTCTTGCCCATTCCCAACCTTTACAGAAATAGACAACATCGCACAGACTCATGTTTTCAAGTGATTTGGCGAGGTAGCAAAGGGGTTTATTCACTACACCCCTGTCCTTCATAGATGATTCGCTGTACCACATATCTGTAAACAGTGTATTTACAACCTCGTATCCGTTCTCTTCGAGAAATTCGATTGCTCGATTTCGAGTTTCTACAATCTCTTCCGGTGTCTTACCTGCCATCGGCTGTGAAATCATTGCTTTCATCTTATCCCTCCAACATTCCGTTGATTTTCTCAACCAGTACTTCACAATCCTTCTTGCTGATTACCTTGAAACCGTTCGTCTGAATAGCGAGTTTCGCAATCATTTCTTCCTTACTAGGGTCTTTCTCCTTCAGCTTTTTCAGCACGTTCTTCAAGCCCTTAATCTGAATGTCGCTTGCGTTATCCTCTACGGCTGTCAGACTCTCTTTAACCTCGGTTCTTTTCGCCGGGGTAGCCGGTTTCTGCTTGCTCGCACCTGTGGTAGCAGCGTTCGTGGTTTCATCGATGGTCGGTTCGATTTCTTCGTTCACACAGATATCCATAGCGATAAGATAGAGGTATCTTCTCATGTAGGTGATACTGGATCCCAACGCTTGCATGTTGTTTGTAGCCTGTTTACCTGTGTTACTTACAATCGGTTCAATCTGATTGAACGGTGCAAAGAATTCAATGGTTTCTTCCGGATTATCGGTATTGATGATGGTTACAATACCTGTTTTATCGGCGAAATTCATAATCGCAAGCAACCCCATTTTTGCGAAAATCTTAGTAATCGTAGGTACAATGTCTTTCAGTTCGAAATACTTGAAAGAGAGGTGCATGTTTTTTCCGGTCTGTTCGATTTCGGATTTGAGAAATTCTTCTCTTGCGAGAATCAACTTCTGATATACGTTCTGTTTTGCTGTAGCCAT
>OIZH01000293.1_pt1 | contig 10740 bp, 10 predicted proteins | sample 1588511 | NCBI WGS metagenome assembly OIZH01 (sample SAMN03283237) | human gut metagenome | biome: human-associated habitat; material: feces | host: Homo sapiens | place: Peru | collected 2012
ATAACCTTAATTCTATTATCCTTTTTTGCCCATTCATCACACATTTGCGGACAATTATCAGGAGACCCGTCATCAACTAATATAATTTCTAGATTCGTATAAGTTTGATTTACTATAGATTCCACGCACCTGTCTAAATATTCTTCCACCTTATATACAGGAACAATAACACTTATCAAATCACTCATTGTCATAAATCATCCTTTAACCATATTCCAAATTAACAATACTAACTTAAAACATCTATACATTTTTTTATTAATCATATATGCAAAAATCTTAAATTTTCTCGGCAAAAGTTTTCTATATCTAGTTGCATTATTCAGAAAATCATCTTTCACGATTATATTGTAATCATCAACTTTATTTAAATTTAACAAATCTTTCAAATATACTATAACATTCATTTGAAATTGACAATAAAAGCTATCATAATCTACTGTTATTTTCTTACAAAACCCATCATCTAACAACCTTCTTTTGTTTTCAACCCATTTATTATAGTTGATATTATTTATATTATGCATAGTGCTCTCAAGATTTTGAAAATAAAAATACAAGCATTCATCAAAAAATGTAACAACATCCGCATAATGAAATACCCTAAAATTAAACCAATAATCTTCACAACGAATATCATTTATTTCAAAATGCAAATTGTTATTCTTTAAAAATTCAGATTTATATAATTTATTCCACGGTCCAAACAAACCTTGATCCTTATTTGTGTAAAAAACGCTCAATAATTTTTCTTTAATTATTTCATTATTAAAATATTTTTTTTCAAGATTAAAATGAATTGGTATTATACTATTACCATTATCAATATTAAAAGAAAAAATAACAACGTCACTATTATTTTTCAAAGCATTTTTTATACATTTTTCAATTTCTGCCCTGTCAATATAATCATCGCTGTCAACAAAACAAATATATTCGCCAGTTGAAATTTTCATCCCCTGATTTCTTGCATCTGCTTGTCCACCGTTTTTTTTATGTATAATATTAATTCTATTATCTTTTTTTGCCCATTCGTCACACATTTGCGGGCAATTATCAGGAGACCCGTCATCAACTAATATAATTTCAAGGTTTTTGTAAGTTTGTCTAACTACGGATTCTATACATCTATCAAGATATTTTTCAACTTTATATACCGGAATTATTACCGATACTTTAGGATTTTCCATATATGTCACCATTTATAAATGTTTACTTTTTATAACGCAATTATCATTTATTAAAGCAATAATTAAATATATCAAAATTTTTAGTTAAAGAAATTGCCTCTTTGGGACATCGCCGAACGCAATTTCCACATATACAACAATTCTTTTCTCCAACTTTATCAATCATTACTTACTTTTCTCCAAAACTTTATCTAAAAATTGTTTAGATTTTTTTATTTCATTTTCGACATTCGGTCTTATGTTTTCATAATTAATATTTTCAAAATCTCTATACTTTTCCGTGAATCTATCATTAATACAAAAAGTATCAAGAAGATCTACCATTCGAGAATTAATACTCTCCTGTCTCTTAATTACAGCAAATTGCTTTTCATAAATAACGGAAAAAGCAGTGGCATGAAAACTGTTAGAAACAACAAAATCTGCATTTTTAATAAGTGATAAAAATACATCCGGTCCATAATCTTCAAAACATTTATCACAATAATCACTATTATATAAAGAATAAATCTTAACTTTATGCTTCTTTGCATACTGTAAGGAAAAAGACTTCACGCTATCGGAATTTTCAAAATCATATACAAGAATGTACTTGTCGTCAAATTCTATTTTGCTTTCTACACAATCCCATTCTTCTCTGCTTAACAAAAACACAGGATCAAGTACGACACAAGCATCTTTAATTCCTAAATCATCTAAAATTTTCAGTGCTGATTTTTCTCTAACTGAAACATAATCTATGCTTTCAATAAAAGCCTTGGTTTGATTTTTCAACTCATCGGGAATTTCCGATACAGAAAACGAAGCAGCATAAGCAGCTCGTATACCGTTTTTGACAAACTGAAGATAATATGCAGGATCTTTACCGTTTTCCATCATTGTATTCCATATTTGATCACTGCCTGCAATAAATAAATCCGCCTCAGGAGGATTGTTCTTTAGTTCATCAAATGTTTTATAACATTTTGTTAAATGATAATACTTATTCCAAAAATTCTCGAAATTAGTTTTTCGCAAACTGTTTTTGTATTTCAAATATCCGACAAATCTTGATGGAAACTTTGCACATATATAGGCAGTTTTCAAAAAGACATTCTTTGCATATTTTTCTGTACTGCAAACAAAAGGTCTAAAATGATTAAATCTTTCAGGAATATAATCAATTATTTCAACATCATTTCCTAATGATTCCAAATAATGCATTAATGCATATGCCTGCAATGTTGCACCATGATTATTAACTTTTTGACAAGTTATAGTTTTAATTATCATTTTTTATATTTGCTAACTTTTCCGCTTTTTCTTTACCTATTATTCTTCTAATAAATCTTTTAGCTTTCAACTGTGTAGCAGACTGTCCGCTCCAACTTGCATCATACCAATGGATTGAATAAGTATTCTTTGTCTTTGTTAACTTACCGGTAATACTGTCATAAGGATTAAAATATTCTGCCGGATAAATATGGACATCGCACACTGTTTGCTCCGTACCATCGAGCCTTATACCCTTTGTCCTAAACAAATCCGTTGCTACCTTCGGGCAGCCGATTTGGTTATATGAGCCGTCGGGATTGATAAACTGCCAATCCTTATAAACATCAATATGTTCCTTCAAAAACGGCAGTCCCGCTTCTGCACCAAACCCTTGTCCGGTATTTACATTTTCATTATTTTCAAAGCTCATATATGCTTTATTCTCGAGCAAATCATCAAGCGGCTTGATGACCTCGACATCGGTATCCATATAAATTCCGCCGTATTCGCAAACCATCATAAGCCTTGCCACGTCAGACACAAACGCATACTTTTTCGCTTCATAAGCCTGCTCCACAAAAGGCATACAGTGAATGTCAAAATTTAATTCGTTCCATTCAATAATTTCATAATCCGGGCAGTATTTTTTCCAGCTGTCTATGCACTTTTTAACGCTTTTTGGCTTTTCATTTCCGCCAAACCAAAAATAATGGATTTTTTTCGGTATCATACTAATCTCCGATAAGTTTATAAATTTTTTCTACTTCGTTTTGATTTGAATAATCCGTTTTTTTCATATTGGATATAAACTGATTTTGCTTATCTTTATCAAGGATAAAATCCGCAAGTGCATTTGCACAGCCTGCATTATCCATCGGAACAATCGCTCCGTCAAAGCCGTCATTAAGTTGACTCTGCGCCGTAGTGTAATTTGTAATTACCACCGGCTTGTCCAATATCTGTGCTTCCCTGACAGCCACGCATTTTCCCTCATATCTTGAGGGCTGAACATAAATATCGCACGCTTTAATATATGGATAAGGATTATCTTTTTTGCCGAGTATAATTACTGTATCGCTAATATTGTACTCAGCAATTTTTGATTTAATTAATGTTTCGTCACTGCCGTAACCAATAATGTACCACTTAAAATCTATACCTTTTGCTTTAATAAGACTTGCAATTTCAGGCACATTATCAAAATTCTTTGCTTCGCAAAATCTGCCAATCGAAAGAAGTTTAATAGAATCAGCAGGCATTTCATTTGAAACATCAAACTCATTGGACTGTTCTTCAATAAACGTCTTAGAAAGAATATTCTCAATCAAGACAATTTTACTTTTCAGTTCAGGAAATTTTTTCAAAAATGCAGCAGTGACATCATCCGAAATAGAAACGATATTGTCAAAGCGTGACCACATCTGTAATTCAGACTGAACATCTACTTCAATAGTTGAATAATCCGTATGTATCCAAGCAATTTTTTTGTCTGCATTTACTTTTTTAGAAACAATGTAATGCGGAGTCAAAAAGCTGATTGCACAATCATAATTTTTATCATTCATCTTGGGCAAAGAGTCAACGACATATTTATGACTGTAATCAATAGCAACAGCGCTGCTTTGAGCAGGATGCTTAATGCTATAATTCTTAGCCTTGATTTTACCTACAAGCCTGCCTAAAACAACCTTTATCTGTCCATCTTTCAATGCGCTAACCATAGGCAGCATAACAGCCCTGTATTGAGGAATTTCAGGCAACAAATTAACCTCATTAGGTATCAAATCCAGCAATTCCCCGCTGTGTCTAAGCAAGAATAAATCAATATCATATTTTGAATAATCAATGCTGTTTAACAATCCGATCAGAGCCCGTTCTGCTCCGCCGATTTCCATAGCATGTGAAAAAATAAAAATTTTCTTTTTCATTATCATTTAACTTTCATTAACTTTTTAGCCTTTATCCTAATAATTACAGTCAACAGCAATCCAAACGGAACAGACAAAACAGTCATAAATTTCTTTGGCGATTCTTTAACAAAACTCTTATTTTTTGAAATAATCGAACTTGACACATAATGAATGCAATCAATAAAATTTCTTTTTTTATCATCAATATATTGCATATTAATTTTTCTTATAAACGCAAAGCCTTTAGGATTATTCAAATATTGTCTATACATATTCATGCTTGAACCATTTTCCTGATACTCAACTACACATACAGGTTTATTAATAACTCCTAGAAAATAATCCTTACCAATCAAACGATATTTATATGCTAGAGAAACATATTTTTCACCTTCAAAAACAGGATATTGAGGATATTTTTTTATAACATCTGTTCTGTAAATCAGTTTCTTGTCTCCCAAACCGCCATGATTATAATAATAGTCCAAATTGAAATTTTTGATAGTTTCATCAAGTTCAGTTCCAATAACATTAAAATTTTTTGAATCAACATCTAAGGCAACCATACCGCCATATTTTTCATTTTCTCGATATTTTTTCCATTCATCTAATATTATTTCAACAGCGTCATCCGGCATATAATCGTCGGAATCAATACAAACATTAAGTTCTGTATCTATATTTTCGTAAGCTGTATTATGAGCAGTATGCATTCCGCCGTTTTCTTTATAGATATATTTAATTTCAAAGCCATTGTCTTGCTTTTGCCACTCTTTAATCAGTTGGGCAGTATTGTCTGTTGAGCCGTCATCAACAACAAGCCAAACAAAATCCTTACTCGTCTGTCTGCAAAGACTCTCATAACACTTATGAATAATGTAGCCCCTGTTATACGCCGGGGTAAATACGGTTAATGTTTTTTTCTCCATTTAATCACCTTAAATATTTGATTTGATAATATATGAAGTAAGTATCCAAAAATCAGGCTTAATACAAATGCCAAACATATATTCAAAAAAGGATTACTAAGTTTCAATACCGAAAAATTGCCATTAATAAATATCATATGGACAATAAAAAATTCATAAGAAATACTATCAAAGAAATCTATAATTTTTGAAAATCTAAAAACAATTTTTTTCAACACAGCCGTTAAAAAGAAAACAACTGCAAATATTCCAAAAGCTATAAGAAGCGAACAAATTTCCACTATAAATTTTGTATAAAAAATCGTGGAATCAAAATAATGAACTCCCAATAATTTAATTATGCAGCCAAAAACTAAAGATACAAATCCTATAACAATTCCGGATTTATCATTCAATTTATTTATAAGTTTTTCCAAAAAGAAAAATGCAATAACAAATTCAAAAACCGACCAATAATATGTTGCAATAATGTCTTTTACAAAAAAAGCAATCGGAAAATAAAGAGTAATTGAAAATATAATAAAAAGTGCAGAAATTTTATTGTTCTTTCTGATTTTGTACAAAACGGGAGTTATCAAATAACATATAAGTATTGCTGTTATAAACCACAAATGTCCCGTTTCAGGCATATAAGTTTCGGTTATACCTGAAATAATCAAAGCCGTAGTTATCCAACTAACGATATTAATTTTCTTTATTAAAAACAAATATAAAACAAACAACAAAATTATGTATATATAATATGGTATGGAAATCCTAAGAAAACGCTTTTTATACCACTGAAGTACCCCTACGGCAGAAACATTTTCTCTTAATGAATAAAGATAAGCCGAAATAAAGAAAAATACGGTAACTGCGATATTAAAAAATTGTGCAGTTAAGCCAACAGTTTCACCAAACAAAAAAACCGTGTGGCATAAAAAGATCATCAAAGTAGATACTACTCTTATATTCTTTATTGCATATGATTGTATTTCTGTCATTATTTATTCTCCGCTAATTTTAAGTAAAAATCAGTAAGCCATTCTGCGGTTGATTTAATATCATAGCCGGCATCAACAATTTTTTGCTGAGTATTTTTTCGCTCATAAGGAAGCATTGAAACAATTTTTTCTGCCCATTCCTTTGGAGATTTTTCAAGGCTCATAAATTCAACATTGCCCGTTATATCAACCTCTTTTGTAACGGTATCCGACAAAAGGCACTTTAATCCTGACGCTTGCGCTTCAATAACAGATACGGGAAGTCCTTCATAAATTGAAGGGAAAACAAATATATCAAAAGTTTGAAGTATTTCATTAACATCATCTCTAACGCCGGTCATAATTACTTTGTTTTCGAGATCAAGAAGTTTTACTTTTTCTTTTACTAATTCAAAATTTTTACCGTTACCCACCAAAATTAATTTTGAATTTTCATTATAATTTTGAAGTTCATTAAAAATATGAACTAAAAACATTTGATTTTTAGCATTATCAAATCTACCGACGTGACCCAATACTGTTTGACTTTCATCAATACATAATTCTTTATCTTTTTTATTCTTTATGCAATCATTACAAATATATTTTTCTGTATCAATGGCATTATTTAGAACAAAAAAAATCTTATTGTTGCACACTATCTGTCTTCCGTATCTTTTTATTCCCGCCAATTGGGAACATGCAAAAAAGCATTTTGCAACATTTCTTGTATTATATGAAAGCAATTTATAAACAACATCTTTCAAAGTAGAAATGCCACTTGCACTATGACTATGAGCAATTGTGTATAAACCGTAAGAATTTGAAATCGACAGATAAATCGAAGCGGTACTGCCAATATGTCCATGTACAGCAATATAATCTTGACTATGCTCACTTAAAAATTTTTTCCACCACTTTTTGTATCCGATATGATTTTTAATAACATATCTGGGACAATGATATATTCTTCCGCCAAGAGCTTTAATTTCTTCATCAAAGCTGCCAACTTCATTTGTATGAACAACAAAATCAAATTGAACTTTGGTTCTGTCAATATTACGATATAGGTTCATAATCATAGTCTCTGCTCCGCCACGATTCATGATACCAATCACCTGTAATATTCTTATCGGCTTATCCATTCTCCGTATATCCTTTCTATGCAAAAAAGCTAAACTCATTAAATGTAATTCCTTGATATCTATTATCAAACTGACCATATATGACATATTCCGAATAATAGAAAAACAAAAAATAACAAACCACAACACATATTTTCATAAGCGTTCGCCACTTAGGATTTACCATATTAAACATTCTCGGAAGAGCAATAACGGGGAAAATATAAAAATAATTTGCGAGTCTGGCAAAATAATTGGCTGTACCGAAAAGTGCAACGAACATTATCTCACCGTTAAGAAAAGCAAGATTCATACATAAACCCTCGGCACGATTAACCTCATTATACGGATCATTTATTTGCTTTCGCAATATAAACGAAAGAACAAGCGGCACAAGGCAAACCAAAAGCCTAAATGGATTAACGCCATCCTTATTAAAAGACTCGGCAGTATATTCCTCGCCAAGTGCATCCGTAATGCTAAGAACTGTGTCCATCATAGGACGAAGTAAAATACCGATTAAAAAGAATATTACTATCCACATAACGGTTTTATTATTCTGCCACGGCACAAAAAACAACAACGGAACAATCAAATACATAAACGAATATGCATGGAAAGTTTCGGCAATAAATATCCAAAACACAAACCAAAACCACTTTTTGTTTATTGCTTTATCAACAGCAAGCAAGCAAAATGCAACCGCAACGCATTGCTTAATTGCTGCCATCGGAAATGTAAAAATCAAACAGATAAACAAAAACATCGACATCAAAAAATCCGTCGAATACTTATGGATAAACCAAATATAAATAAAATAAGTAACCAAAGTATACTGCAAGAAATATGCATTAGTTGATAAGCCCAAATTCTTTGATAAAACCAACACCACATTATAGCCTGGATTATTTCCAAAGTTCCAGTCTATATTTGAAAAATCTAAGCCCGAAACAGCATAATTTTCATATGTAAATGCATATGTCGCTGTATCGTTATAAGCAGTCCTAAGCCCTGCAAACACCGCCATCGCTATAATCGGAATAAGCCACAATATTTTCTCTTTATACACATATCCAGACAAATTTTCTTTTTTTGTAGAAAACCTGTCATAAAAAAAAGCAGCCGCAAGACTTATTAAAACTACGGGAACTAATTTCCACATAAATATTCTCCAATTAATTACACTTTAATATAGCAGATATCGTATCATTTATAACATCGGCTTTACTAAACTCTTTTTCTATCTTTCTTCTTCCGCTAAGTCCCATAGCTTCTCGGTGAAACTCTGTCAAGTTAACAAATCTTTTCATTTGTGTCAATAAACTTTCAGCATTCATCCTTTCACAAAGAAAACCGTTAATACCATCATCAACCGCTTCTCTACATCCCGGAATATCTGTTGTAATAACAGCTCTACCTGTCGCAGCAGCCTCCAAAAGTACATTACTCATACCCTCATGATAGCTCGGCAAAACAACACAATGTGCGTTTTCATAAAACGGCTTTGGATCTGACTGAAATCCGTAAAACTCAATAATACCTCGTTTAGACAAATCTTCTACTGTTTTTTTATATTCATCTTCAAAAAAACCGACAACATCAATTTGAATCTTTGCTCCATATAATTCCTTTAATTTTCTTGCACAATAAAACAGTTCGTCAATGCCCTTTTCTTTCATAATACGTCCAAGAAATAAAAAATGAATTCCATTTTCCTCACTTGGATATTTTTGCTGCTTATAAACATCAAGATTAACTCCTGCTCCATGAAGAACAGTTTCTTTCGAGACAGGGATTATTTTTTTGTCAACAAATTCCTTTGCATTATCAACATTTTCAAAAAATACGGTTTTGGCCTTTTTCAATGCAATTTTATACATCAAAGTAACTATCGAGGCTATTGGTTCATTTTGAAAAGCCGTGCCGAGACCTTGTACATTAACACAATATGGCACACCTAATTTTTTGCAAGCATAACCGCCATAAATATTAGGTTTAATAGAATAAGTAATGACCATATTCGGGCGTTCAGACTCGATTATATCTTTATATTTAGAATAGAGTCCTAAATCAGTTTTTGGATTAATTCCTCTTCGGTCAATATCTGTTTCTATGCACTTAATTCCCAGCGCTTCAAAATCATCTTCGTGTCCGACAAACGGCATACTGATTACAACATCACCAAATTCATGCAGTTTTTCAATCAACTCATGACGAAATTGCCAAAGCATATATGAATGATTAGTCAAAATCAAAAATTTCATATTATGAATTATCTCCTGTTTTATCGTCTGTTTTTATCTGACCTGTTCCGCCTTCGACAACGCCGTCTTCCTTAATAACGCTGAATACGGTACCTAAAAAGCATTTACAATCAAATAAAAAGCTCAGCTTGTCAACATACTCACCGTCTAATCTGGCCTTTTCTTCAATTTCTAATTCATCGCGACCGTTAATCTGTGACCATCCGGTAAGTCCGGGTTTAATATCATTTGCCTTATATTTGTCCCTTTCCGCAGTTAAAAAATCTTGGTTCCATAATGCAGGACGAGGTCCGATAATGCTCATATTTCCTATAAAAATATCCCATATTTGCGGAAGCTCATCAAGGCTATGTTTTCTGATAAATCCCCCAACCTTAGTTATATATTGCTCCGGGTTTTCAAGCATATGAGTAGGTAAGTCATGAGGAGTTGACATTTTCATACTGCGAAATTTATGCAATTTGAAATATCGCTTATTTTTTCCGACTCGCTTTTGAATAAAGAATACGGGTCCGGGATCATCAATCTTTATCGCAATGCAGATAATCAAAAATATCGGAGAAAGAATCATCAATCCAAGAAAAGAAATAAATATATCTAAAAACCTTTTAACAAAATCATTGTAAAAATTATCACTTACAGACACCGAACCTATTGCCACTAAATGGCCTTTCAATCCATCAGCATTTTCCTTATCTTCATCGTTCTCGATAAATTCAACATATTTTCCTTCAAAAGGATTTTTTTCACTGTTTTCATTTTGATATACCGAGCTATTTTTCTTTATCATTGCAATAATATACAACAACACAAAAGACAAAAGAAGCGCCAATAAAATCCATTCAATTACCTTCAAACCGTTTCCTCGCACTATAGTAAATAAAAATTAATATATCTTTAATATAATATATATTAATAGCGATTTCGTCAATAGAGAAAAGAAATTTTTGTGAAAAATCACTAAATTTGTCAAAGAATGGCGAGAGAAAAAATGAAGCAAATACGGCAAAAACATAAAAAACAGATAATACGCTGAAGGCTGTTGAGAAAGGTTCTGAATTTCGTTTTCTTGCGAACTTTGCTGTACGATGGTACCGCTTGTGAGCA
>OIZH01000294.1_pt1 | contig 10718 bp, 7 predicted proteins | sample 1588511 | NCBI WGS metagenome assembly OIZH01 (sample SAMN03283237) | human gut metagenome | biome: human-associated habitat; material: feces | host: Homo sapiens | place: Peru | collected 2012
AGGCTATACTTTTGACGGTTGGTACGAGAGCGACGGTACTGAGTGGAATTTTGCAAACGATACCGTTACCGACGATACTGCTCTGTACGCAAAATGGACGGCAAATACCTATACGGTGACTTTTGACTGCAATGACGGCGTCTCGGCAAAAACAACGACAACGATTGATTACAATTGTGAATTTGACGAAATGCCTGTGCCGAGGCGTGAGGGTTATGTTTTCCTCGGTTGGTACGACGCTCTTGCAGACGGAAAACGCTATGGCGACGAAAACGGAAACTGCACATGCGCATACGATAAAGCCGAAAATGTTACACTGTATGCGCAGTGGTCTGAAGCTCCGTCGGCTACAGTTCATTTCTTTACAAACGGCGGCACAATGGCGGAGTCTGACGAGGTGCTCCATAAACTTAATACTCCGATTGCCAAACCCGATGATCCCGACAAAACAGGATATACCTTCGGCGGTTGGTATACGGACGCCGCCTGCACTCAGGCGTGGAACTTCGACGATTGGGTAACAGAGGAGTTAACGCTTTACGCAGGCTGGACGGTTAATCAATACACCGTTGTGATTAAGCCCGAAAACGGCGATGAGGATATAGTAATTACGCAGGACTACGGTACGCAGATAACTGCTCCGAGACTAACTAAGGATGGCTATACTTTTATAGGTTGGGATATGGATTTCCCTGTTGCAATGCCTGCAGAGGATATTACGATTACCGCACAATGGAAGAAAACTGAAAAGCCGACGGTTAAGCCCGAAGAAAAGACAGAGCAGAAAACGGATACTAAAGTAAATAACATCAAAAAAGTACAAACAAAGTCACCCGAAACAGGTTCTTCTGCTTTAGTGGTATCCGCACTCTCAATCACGGCAGGCGTATTTATCCTCGGCAGAAAAAAGCGTAAAAAATAAATATGATTAAAAATTGCGGATAACCTGATAAAGTGCGCCCCTTATCAGGTTGTCCGCTTTTTATTCCATTTGATACGCAAACATAATAATCCGATTATTATTTTCTTGCAATTAAAGATACTATAATATATAATATTCTCTAGAGTATTTTAACGAACCCATTGGAGGACGAATATGGAGAAAATTCTTGTTCTTGATTTTGGCGGACAGTATAATCAGCTTATCGCCCGCCGTGTGCGTGACCATCACGTATACGCCGAGATTTTGCCTTACACCACGCCTATTGAAACTATTAAAGAAAACGGCTATAAGGGCATAATTTTTACAGGCGGACCCAATTCAGTTTTTGATATGTCATCGCCGCATTATACTAAGGATATTTTGGAACTCGGCGTTCCGGTACTCGGCATTTGCTACGGCTGCCAACTTATCGCATGGATGGGTGACGGCAAGGTAGAAACTGCTCCCGTATCGGAATACGGAAAGATTGAGGTAACCGTCGGCGAGTCAAAACTGTTTAAGGACATTCCCGAAAAATCCGTTACGTGGATGAGCCATACCGACTATATCGCAGAACCTCCTAAGGGCTACGAAATTATCGCTCATACCGATGACTGTCCGTGTGCCGCTATGCAGAATACGCAGAAAAATATTTATGCGGTTCAGTTCCACCCCGAAGTTACTCACTCGGTGTACGGCAAGGAGATTTTGCACAATTTCCTTTATGAGATTTGCCGTTGCTCGGGCGATTGGGTAATGGATAATTTTATCGAAAACACCGTTAAATCACTTCGTGAAAAAATCGGAGACAAAAATGTTATCCTCGGTCTTTCGGGCGGAGTTGACAGTTCCGTTGCCGCAGGTCTTTTGTCCCGTGCAGTCGGCAAGCAACTTACCTGTGTGTTCGTAGACCAGGGTCTTATGCGTAAAGACGAGGGCGACTTTGTAGAAGAAACTTTCACCCGACTTTTTGACATGAACTTTGTCCGTGTTAATTGCGGAGACCATTTTATGCAGTGCCTTAAGGGCGTAACCGACCCCGAGCAGAAGCGTAAAATTATCGGCACCGAGTTTTATAAGGTGTTCTGGGATGAAGTAAGATCAAGAGCCTCAGAGGGATATTTTGCTCAGGGCACTATTTACCCCGACCGTATCGAATCCGGCAAGGGTAAGAGTGCAGGCAAAGCAAACACCGCTGTAATTAAGACTCATCATAATATGGTTGAAAAGCCAAAGGATATTAATTTCATAGACACTATTGAGCCGCTCGGCGATTTGTTTAAGGACGAAGTAAGAGCTGTCGGCGAAAAACTCGGCATTCCTCATGAACTCGTTTGGCGTCAGCCGTTCCCGGGTCCGGGTCTCGGAGTGAGAATTATAGGCGAAGTTACCGCAGATAAGGTTAAAATCTTGCAGGACGCCGATTGGGTACTTCGTGACGAAATGAGCAAGAACGGCTACGAGAGCAATCTCGCACAGTTCTTCTGCGTGCTTCCCGGAGTAAACTCCGTAGGCGTTATGGGCGACCACAGAACATACGATAATGTGGTTGTTATCAGAGCAGTCACAACCGACGATTTTATGACCGCAGATTGGGCGAAAATACCGTATGACATCCTCGCAAAGGTAAGTAACCGCATCACTAACGAATGTGCCCATATCAACCGTGTTGTCTATGACATCACCTCCAAACCCCCCGGAACAGTAGAGTGGGAGTAACGACACAAACTCGGAAAACGCCCTATTTACAAAGGTTTCAAGAGCTTTGCAACCCCAAATGGCAACATTTTGGCAACAATAAAATATTCGCATAAAACTAAGAGCTATCAGACATTAAGTCCGATAGCTCTTTTTGTTTTGTTTGCAACAGCGGCAGGGATTGCTCCCTGCCACTGTTATTCGTTTCTGAAAATTTACGTCTATCTCAAAATATGATATTGCTATTATTCGAGATTTAGAATATAATATAGTAAATGACACACAGTACAGGAACAGGAGCTTTTTATGGAATTTATGTCTGCAAGGGAAGCCGCTGATAAATGGGGCATTTCCCAAAGAAGAGTAGCGGTTTTGTGCTCTGAACAAAGAATTAAAGAAGCAACTATGGTCGGTAATATGTGGATTATTCCTTCTTCCGCAGAAAAGCCCATAGATGCAAGAAGTACACGATATAATCGAACCGAGGAAAAAGCAGTTAAACCTTTCTTGAAATGGGCAGGCGGTAAAGGTCAGCTTATTAAAGAAATTGAACAATATTATCCTTTTGAAAACGGCAAAATAACCAAATACGCCGAGCCGTTTGTTGGTGGCGGGGCTATTTTGTTTGATATACTTAGTAAATATGATTTAGATGAAGTTTATATCAGTGACATTAACGCTGAACTTATCAATACCTATCGAATTATTCGTGATGATGTAGATGATTTGATTAAAATGCTTTATGATATGCAGAACGACTTTATTCCGTTAGATACAGACAATCGTAAAGTGTACTATATGCAAAAGCGTGAGCGTTTTAATGATTTGAAGGTCAACGGAAATGAAAGCGTCAATGTTGAAAAAGCTGCATTGATGGTTTTTCTTAACAAGACATGTTTCAATGGTTTATTCCGTGTAAATAAAAAGGGGTTATTCAATGTTCCTATGGGTTCTTACAAAAATCCTATGATCTGTGATGAAAAAAATCTAAGAGCCGTATCGGAGAAATTACAAAAAGTTACTATTATATGTGGAGATTACAGAGAGTCGGCTGATTTTATTGACGAAAATACTTTTGTTTATTTTGATCCTCCATACAGACCTATTACAGATACAGCGAGTTTTACCGCATATACCGAGAATTTGTTTAATGATGACGCACAGATTGAACTTGCACAATTTGTTGATGAAATGAATAAAAAGGGGGCAAAAATTGTAATTAGTAATTCCGATCCAAAGAACTCAAATACAGATGACGATTTTTTTGATAACATTTATTCAACTCATAAAATCAAGCGTGTTGAAGCAACTCGAATGATTAACTGCAATAGTGAGGCAAGAGGAAAAATTAAAGAATTGCTTATTTCTAATTTTTAAGGAGAATATGTATGAAAAACAGAGATTTTAATAATTGGCTGTCCGGCTTTCGTGAAAGTATCGCCAATTACGGATATTACATAAACTTTGAAAAAGTCCACAGAAATGTGGATAATATCAAAGTTGAACTTAACATATTAAATTCGCTTATCGGCTCTAAAAATATTGAGCAGGATTTTGAAAATTTAGTTAATAAATATCCGGAAACTTTAAAATGCATACCTTTGCTTTTGGCAGTTAGGTCGAATGAAATATATGCGATTGATGGCGACGGAGACTATACATATAATTTCAAGAATCCTAATCTTTCGGTCGAACAATATAAGATATTTATGCGTAAAACCGGACTTTTTGATTTAATAGAAAATCATATTGTCAATAACCTTGTAGACTATGCAACAGGTGTTGAAACAGGTCTTGACTCCAACGGTCGTAAAAATCGTGGCGGTCATTTAATGGAAAACTTAGTTGAAAGTTTTATCCAAAAAGCAGGTTTTGTCAAAGATGAGTCATATTTCAAAGAAATGTATATTCATCAGATTACCAATAAATGGGGCATTGACCTTTCAGCCATATCTAATCAAGGAAAAACAGAAAAGCGTTTTGATTTTGTTATTAAGACTCCTAATATGATTTACGGTATCGAAACTAATTTTTACGGTGGCGGCGGAAGTAAATTAAACGAAACAGCACGCAGTTACAAAACACTTGCTCTCGAAACCGATACAATCGACGGTTTTACTTTTGTTTGGTTTACCGACGGAAAAGGGTGGACAAGTGCTCGCCATAATCTTGAAGAAACCTTTGATGTTATGGAATACATTTACAATATTAAGGATATGGAAAATGGCATAATTACAGAGGTTTTTAAATAATGGCAAAAAAAATTACAAAATGGGAACCTGATGATTTTGAGTTGGAAATGACAACACATTGGTCTTTCCCAAAACGTGGCGATTGGGCAACTCACGATGCAAAATGGCGTGGAAATTGGTCTCCGTATATTCCTCGAAATATTATATTAAGATATTCAAAAGAGGGTGAATTAGTGCTTGACCAGTTTGCCGGAGGCGGGACAACCCTCGTTGAAGCAAAGCTTTTGAACCGTGATATTATCGGCGTTGATGTCAATGATGTTGCACTTGACAGGTGCAAAGAAAAAATAGATTTTGATCATGAAGGCGCAAACGGAAAAGTTTATATCCGTAAGGGCGATGCAAGAAATTTAGATTTTCTTTCGAATGAAAGTATTGACCTGATTTGCACACATCCGCCCTATGCTGACATTATTAAATATAGCGAAGATATTGAAGAAGATTTATCTAATCTTAAAGTAAAAGATTTTCTTGAAGAAATGAAAAAGGTAGCTGCAGAGAGCTACCGTGTTTTGAAAAAAGATAAATTTTGTGCTGTACTTATGGGAGATACAAGACAAAAGGGTTGTATGATACCAATGTCTTTTGATGTTATGAAAATTTTCCAAGATGCCGGATTTACCCTTAAAGAATTGATTATCAAAGAACAACATAACTGTAAAGCAACAGGATATTGGAAAATAAATAGTGTAAAATATAATTTTTTACTGATTGCACACGAGTATTTGTTTGTGTTTAGAAAATAAGGGTAATGTTGATTAAATGATAGAACATTTTTCTTTCTCGAGTATTAGATTATTCATATGAAAAATTTTAAAAAATGGCATTGAGCTATTAAATTAAAATGATGAAGATATAGATTTCACTTTATTTAGAAGTTGTATTAAAAAGGAAACATCAACTTTTATTTATAAAATTTACAGTAACATAATTTTAGTTGATACATGAACTTTTACTGTATGTTCAAATAATGCAAATATTGTTGAAATTTAAGTTTCTATATTTGTGATTAACATATAATGGAGGTATATTATATATGAAATTAGAAAAATCTATTGAATATGCACTTAGTGGAGATGCAATTCTTTTTTTAGGTTCAGGTGCTTCTGTAGGAGCAATAAATCAAAATGATGAGCCCCTTCCAATAGGGAAAGAATTAGCACATAGAATATATTCTGATTGTGATGATTTAACGCAGGCAGCGGACTTTTATTGCGAAGATAAAGATGATGAAGGCAAAGATGGAAAGCAAGAGTTAATTTCGTTTTTGAAACAAGAGTTTAGAGTGAAAAAAATATCTGATTACCAGAAAATGATTCCATTAATTCCGTGGAAACGAATATACACTACTAATTATGATGATGTTGTTGAAAAAGCATACAATATTGCTGGAAAGTATGTGCGTAGTTTAACTACTGATAATGATCCGTGCGATTATATTAGCAGTGATGAAACTATCTATTTACATATTAATGGTGACATAAATAAATTGAGTAAAAACTCACTTAATGTTCAATTTAAGCTAACAGACTATAGTTATAATACAAGTTCATTTAAAGAAAATCAATGGGGTACATTATTTAATAGTGACTTAAAAACCTATTCTGTTGCCATTTTTATTGGATTTTCAATGAATTATGATTTGGATATCAAGAGAATAATAAGCACAGTAAAAAAAGAAAAATGCATATTTATTGTTCATAAGGATGAATCTCAAAACACAATACGAATGCTAAAAAAATATGGAGATGTCGAGTGTATTGGAATTGAAGGTTTCTTTGATAAAGTGTCGGAAATTCAAAAAGATTTTGAATTTGATGCTGATATAGAAAAAATGCCATATACTAATTTTGAAAGGATTACGAATTATCCAACAATAAAAGAACCAAATGATAATGAAGTGTTAACATACTACAAAGTAGGAAAAAAGACAAACTCGTTATATTATGAAAAAAACGGAAACTATAAAGCAATTGTAAAAAGAAATGTAGTTGATGATGCGGTAGAAAATATTGAAAATGGTATTGAATGCATATTTATTCATTCGGATATAGGCAACGGAAAAACTGAAGCCGTTGATCAAATTTGTCTTCACTTATCTTCAAAGTTTTCGATTTTTAAGTTGGTTGATTATAATGAAAAAATTGCTTTAGAAATTGAAGATATTTGCAAATCAACAGGTAAAAAAATTGTAGTTATAGAGAATTTTTTTAATTATTATGATGTATTTGAAAAATTCAAACTGTTTAATAGCAATAATAATATTACATTTATTTTTACTGCAAGAACATCAATTTATAAATCAAGATATGAATCGTTTCTTCTTGACAAAACTAAAGTTTATGATTTAAATAGGTTGGAGGAAGGTGAAATAAAACAACTAGTTAATATATTTAGCGAGTATGGATATTATCCAAAAAAGAAACATTTTTCATCTTATTATGACTGGATAAAAAAGCAGCATAAGTCAAAATTGCAGTCAATAATATTGGAAATATTTGATAACCAATCTATTACAAATTCGCTAAAAAATATATTGTTAGAAATACAGAAACTCGATAAAGAATCCAGAAGTTTATTGACATTTATGATTGTGATTAAAATTATGAACTTGGATTTGAGCTTTGATGATATTTTAGAATTGCTGGATATGAATGGAATTGATTATACTTTTGAAAAAAATGATGGTATTAATGAACTTGTTTATTTTGGTAGCACTAACACATCTATTAAATCTGTAACAGTTTGTATGTGGATACTTAAAAATTTGAAAAACACATCTAATATTTTTGATGTGTTAGTAAATGCTGCTATACAAGCAGATATTGGATATAAGGTGAATAAAAAATATGAAAACTTTTTAGGAAATATAATTTCTTATAAGCATTTAAAATTTGTTTTGAACTTGCTGGTTGATAACAATAACGAAAAACTTAAATACATTAATAATTTTTATCAAAGATTGAAAAATTTAAATTATTATAAAGATAAATATTTTTTCTGGTTGCAATATGGAATTTCAGCTATAGAATTAAAAGACTTTGATTCCGCAGAACAACATCTAAATGCAGCTTTAGCTAAAACGCACAACGAAATTATTCCATTTGAAATTAACAACCAGTATGCAAGATTGAAAATGGAATTAATGTTAAAAAATAATTATGAATACAATTCATCTACGTATGCAGAAATTGTTGAAATTAATAAACTTCTCACTCCTACAAAAGCAAAAGAAGATGATGAATATTATTGTTATAAAATGTCTTCGTCATATTATCCGAAGCTGTTTTCAAAATTTTATTCATGTATGTCTGAAGAAGAACGAGAAGGAATGAAAAATATAGCTGAAAATAATAATGCTCTTTGTTTAAAATATTTAATTGAAAATCGTAACGATAATTTTGTTAAGAGTGTAATGAAGTTTGCGAATGTATATGAAAATTTAAGCAATTATCAAAATGATCATGTGTAATTCTCAGTTGAATCTATCATACATAATTACGCTTATGAAAAAGCAATAATCGAAGGTAATAAAATGTCTGCAAGAATACACATTTCTCAAATATCAAATAATTATGTTAAATCAATACAGAAATATTTACCTATTGGAAAAACAATTAGCTACAAAGTATTGAAATTTATTGATAAAAATAAAATATGGGAATTATCATGTAAGTTGTAATATTTGTTTACAATTGATAGTACTGTTATTTATAAAAATATTTAGCTTGTACCTATGATACAATACAAACGATATGACAAATGGTGATACTGTTTTGATACTGTAAACTTTGAGTTACAAAAACTCAGTAAAAACGATTAGATTATCTGTATTAAAGCAAAATATTTATTAAACAAAAAAGTTTAGTAAATAACTGAATTGAGCGAGTGGGAATAATTCCCTTTAGTTTAGATGTGCCGAAAAGCCCGGTAATATCAAGGGTTTCGGGACTTGGCACTTTTTGAACAACCGCTTTTGCAACACTTTTTTCAAAAACGTGTTTTCGGGCAGATGAAATAGTCCCCATTGGCTTGCAACTAAACCTAAAAATCGCATAATTTTTAAGGCTTTTGCCCTGTTTTGGGCAGAAGCCTTTTTTGCATATTTGATAAGATTTTCTTCTTCGTGTGATATTAAATGTGTCGACTGTAAAATTGACAAAAATTTAACTAAATTCCCATTGACACACACAACCCCTTACAATATAATAAAGGTAAATACACCGCTTATAAAGGAAGTGACTTAATGACGAAAAAAATAACGGCAATCTTCTTGGCATTGTGCATGGCAATTTCCGTTTTGCCGATGACCGTTCAGGCGGCATCAAAACCTGACATTAAGGTCGGCGATTATGTCAAAATGGGCACGTATAACAATGCCTCGATTCTTTGGCGATGTGTAAGCATTGACGATAACGGTCCGCTTATGCTTGCAGACAAAATTGTAGACACCCTTGCATATGATGCCAAAACAAATGACAACAGCAGTTTAAAATCCCACAGCAGAAGTTATAAGCGTGATGATTACGGTTCTAACTATTGGAAAGACAGTAATATGCGCTCGTGGCTTAATTCTACTGCGTCGGCAGGTAATGTCGATTGGCTTTGCGGCAATCCTCCGAAAGACGGCTATGTAAGCGGAGCAGGAGCGTACAACGAAAAAGCAGGATTTCTCAACGCTTTTTCAAAGGCAGAAATTGCAGCTATGAAAACCGTAACTCAGCGTTCCCTTGTATCACATCCCGAATATAATAAGGGCATCGTTGAGGGAGACGCAAATTCTGATTTATACTACTATACGGATATTTCGTATGCGGCAATAAATTACGACAGTGCGTATTTTGAAAACACAACCGAAAAGGTGTTCCTTCTTGATGTAAAGCAGGCTAATGCCGTGTGGAAAAATCTTAACGGCTATTATGTTGCATACAATAATAACGGAATGGCTTGGTCCTATTGGCTTCGCACTCCTGTAACCGATTGCAATCACGATATGCGTTATATTAGCGCATCAGGTCAGGTCGGTCGTTATGCTCCGTGGTATTCCGATTTGGGCGTAAGACCTGCGTTTTATCTCGATTCCGAATATTTTGTTGCAACTTCCGGCAGTGGCTCACAGAGTAATCCGTATGTCGGTTCTGCTCCGAGTAAGCAAGAGGCTGACTACACAATTTCAGAACCTGCCGAGGACGCAAATTCCGATTGGAATGTCAGCACCGAGCAAAGTATTCAGCTCACTCTCGGTCCTTGGTATTCAAATGATGGAAAATATTCTAACCCTACCATCCCTGTTTATACTATCCAAAAGACACGAAGCGACACAGAAAATATGGTTGTTGTCATATGTGGCGAGGGATACACAAAAAGTCAGCAGGGCAAATTCATCAACGATGTAAAACGGCTTTGGCAGGATGCTATGAAATATGAGCCTTATCGCAGTTATGCCGACAAATTTAATGTTTACGCTCTTTGTACGGCTTCAGAATCAAGTTTTGACAATGGCGGAAGTACTTTCTTTGACGTTTTAATTGATAAAAATAATTCACCTTTTATTTCTAACAACCTCCGTGGAAGTCAATGGAAAAATCATATTTTTGAGAGATGCATCGGCCCTGAATTTATCGAAAAAATTCACGATGCCCATATTAAAAAAACAACTGACCCGAATACAATTCCGTCCGATTCGGAATATAAGCCGTATTATTATGTTCACGATTATATTGCTCAGTTCGCTATGGTTGTAAATACAACAAATGATTTCGGCGGTGCTTATAATAACCGTGAATACGGTTTCCATTATTTCATTTCGCCATCAGACAGTTATCGTGCGTCAAAAACTTTTGCAC
>OIZH01000296.1_pt1 | contig 10697 bp, 11 predicted proteins | sample 1588511 | NCBI WGS metagenome assembly OIZH01 (sample SAMN03283237) | human gut metagenome | biome: human-associated habitat; material: feces | host: Homo sapiens | place: Peru | collected 2012
ACCGTTTTATTGCTCAAAAGTCCCGAAAGTATAGCACCTGCCATATTTCCGCATCCGATAAATCCGATAGACATAATATCACCTGTTTAACTTCCTGTATTTTTCTTTGGTGGCTGCTCCGCCTCTTATGTGCCTTTGCTCTTTGTTTTCTTTTAATACTTCGGCAACTTTGCCGGCGAGTATAGGTGAGGTTTGAGACAGCCTTTTTGTCACATCAATATGTACCGTGCTTTTGCTTACTCCGAACACCTTTGCGGCTTGCCTGACGGTAGCCTTGTTTTTCGTTATGTATTCTCCTAAAAGCACGCATCTGCCCTCAACATTTTTGGTCATATCGATTACTCCTTTGTAATTAATATGACCGACATGTTCGTTCTATTACCTAATCGGGCAATTAAGTATCTTATTCATTTTCAGATGATGCAGAGGTGACATCCTCCAAAATTTGAGAAATAGATTTCGTTTGGATTCTCTCAACTTTTTGGTAGGTTGATGAGGATTCCTCGCTTTTGTCGGTTTCAAGACCGCCTTCCTTAATCGCAATCATTGTAAGCTCTTTTTTGCTAACCTTGATTTTGTATGTAACGGTGCTGTCACTTGACGGATTTGAAAGAGTTAATTCGTCGCCTTTAACCGTGTAGTCGCCTGTATAGGAGAAGGTGCTGAAATAACTTTCATATGTTCCGTTGTCTTTGAATTCGTAAGCAGAGGTGCGAGCCTCGTTTTGCCATTTACCGATAATTCTGTCCTCGTTTGATACGAAGATGCCGCTGACAACACTCACCGGGCTTTCGTGCTTAACGGCACAGTAGATTCCTGTCGGAACAACTATCGCAAGCACTATGCAGATAACTATGGCTAAAACTACCTTTAACTTTGAGCCGCCTGATTTTTTACTCATATTACTTTAATCCTTTGCTGTTTAATAATTTGTCAATCTTCTCCGAGTTGTCGAGAAGTGAAGAAACTGACAAATCATGATTGATTGTGTCAAGAAAGTATGCAAGATACTTAGAAAGTTCAACGCTCTCGTACCAGTCTCTGGCAAGAAGTTCATCCGACTGATAAATACCGTTTGTTGTAAATACCTTTTCAAATATACCTTCTTCATGTGCCTTGTCAAAAATTTCAAGACCATTGCAGAAAAGGCCGAATGCAGTACATACAAAGATTCTCTTTGCCTTGAGTTCTTTAAGTTTTCTTGCAACTTCCAGCATGCTTTCACCGGAACTTATCATATCGTCAACTATGATAATATCCTTGCCCTCAACGCTCTCACCGAGGTATTGATGAGCAACGATTGGGTTTCTGCCGTTTACAACTCTGGTGTAATCTCTTCTCTTATAGAACATACCGAGATTAACTCCGAGCTGGGTTGCAAAATAAATACATCTGTGCATTGCGCCCTCGTCCGGAGAAATAACCATAAGGTGGTCGGGGGCGATGCTAAGGTCGTCAACGCTGTTTACGAGTGCCTTTATCATCTGATATGTAGGCATAACATTTTCAAATGATTTATGAGGAATGGAATTTTGAACCCTCTGGTCGTGAGCGTCAAATGTGATAATGTTTTCTACGCCCAAAGCCGTGAGTTCCTGCAAAGCCATAGCACAGTCGAGAGATTCACGTGACGATCTTTTGTGCTGTCTGCCCTCGTAAAGCATGGGCATAATAACATTGATTCTCTTAGCCTTGCTCGACGCCGCCGAGATAACTCTCTTAAGGTCCGAAAAGTGGTCGTCCGGTGACTTTGGTACTTCTTTGCCGTACATATTGTAGGTAACGCTGTAATTGAAACAGTCAACTAAAATGTAAAGGTCATAGCCTCTTACAGTATCGTTAATTACAGCTTTGCCCTCACCGCTGCCGAAACGTGCAACCGTGGTATCAATTAGATAGTTTGCTCTTTGATAGCCGTAGAATGCGATGTTTTCCTTGTGATTGCGGATTTGGTCTTCTCTCCACTTAACAAGGTAGGAATTAATCTTCTCTGCGAGTTTTTCAGTTCCCGGCAAAGCGATAATACCCAGCGGTCCGTAAGGAATTGTTTGTACTTCTTCTGCTGTGATTCTTGGCATTTTAATGCTCCTCTCTGATTTGTATTTACATTTTACAACATTTTATCACAAAAATAAACCTTTTACTTATATTTTCACCATAGATATTTTTAAGTTTACTATGCCGAAATTTATATAATATAAACAAATTTATTTTATTGCCCTTTTATCATAGCGCTTTTTTATTGCGGCTGCGGCAATTAAAATTAAAAGTGTAACCGTACTTATTGCCGCACCCGACTTAATGCCCTTTGGCGCATATTTTAACTTTACCGTGTGTTCTCCCTCGCTGATTGGAATAATCAGTTGGCAGGTATCCTCGTCACTTTGGTCTTTTCTGCCTTTGCCGAGTGCTTCGGGTTCAGTCTTTTCTCCGTCTACATATACGCTCCAGCCGCTGTCATACGGTATAGAGGTGTAAATGTAGCCGTTATAAGGAGCATTTATCTTGCCCTCAAGTTTTGTGTCGCTGTGATTTGTTATTTCTAGTTGTCCCGGACTTAACGTTTCGTATGCACTTTTAAGCACATCGTTGTCAATGCTGTAAGCAAAAATTTTAAGAGTTGAGCCACCCTTGTCAGAACCTGATAAATCAAGGGACGCTTTTATTTTTTCTCCCGCTTTGTGAGTTCCGAGGTCGTATATATATGCCTCGCTCGTGCTTTGATAAGCGGAGGAGTCGCCGTTGTCCCAATAGTAGTTTACATTTTTTACGGCAGGCGAAGAAATGTAGATATAAATATCCGAGTTTGTTTGCGATTCAAAGGTAACATCTATACTGCCTGTTCCCGTTGCGGAAATGATGTAAACACCGTTTTCGCTTATTTCATCGCAGCCTGCCGAGTGAGTCTCTGTACCTGTGTATTTAACGGGAACAAATACATTGCTCACCCCTGCCGCATTGTCAATAAGACTTTCCTGAACCTCAAAGGGATTGCCTTCCGAGTTGTCCCAATTCTTTATTTCCTCGCTGACTGTAAAGCCTATGGGTAAATAGTATCTGTTCTCGTAGACCTCTGTTTCTTTTTTGTCCTTCGTTGTGTATAGATATTTGTAATACTCGTTTGAAAGATTGTCCGTACCGTTTGCTTTTATAAAATACTTTAAGCCGTACATCATATTGTAAACCGGCGTCTGCGGATGGTAGGTGTAGGAGTTTATTCTGTTTCCGTACATGCCGAGCGAATATTGATTTTGGCTGTAATTTTCGTATGCCATTGACGAGAATGTGCTCATCGAATTGTAGCCGTAAAGGCAGGAGTCAAGCCTTGTTTTAAGTTCGGTCAACTCCGTTCTGTAAAAGCCGTCATCTTCGTCTTCAATGTATTTTACCGCCTCGCCGTAACTTTGCATATTTTCGATATAATTTGCCTGCGGCTGAGTGAAAACAAAACCGTTGCACCCTACAATAAGAGTTTCGGAAAAGGTGAGGCAGGCGAGAGAAATGCCTATTACGAGTCTCGATGTTTTCTTGCTCTTTATCATAAGCAGAACCAAAGTCCATATCATAACAAGCAACATTGAAAGATAGATTGTTAACGATGACATCTTGTTCGTGGGGAACTTCTGCATAATTATAATTAACATAAGTGCGCCGATTCCGGTAAACATAATGTCTTTGTACTCGATTTTGTCGAGTTTTGTAATGCCCTTAAACGCCATAATAAGGAAAATGAACACATACATATACGAAAATCTGTATGGCAAATCGTTCGGCATATGCATAGCGTGCCATATAAAGTTTGCGGCATTGTTGTTAAAACTGAAAACAAAGAATATTATCATCAGAACATATGCTGCTTTTTCTTTCAACTTTATGTTTTTGTTGATAAGATAAAGCGGCATCGAAAGCACTGCCAAAATTCCGCAGTAGATATTCGGCAAAACATCGTCGCCCGAGGAGCGAATGGTAGTTTCAAGTCCCGCAAGATGCGAGGTCAAAAGATTTAATATGTCAAAATAACTCTCGAAAGTTTCGGGAAATTTGTCCGAAGTAGCAGAACAGTTTTGTAAAATATTAAATACGGGCAGAAGAAAGAATGCACATAACGCTCCTGCACCTACGGAGCATAATGCGAATTTAATTCCGCTGCTCAAAAATCTGTTGTCAAAAACCGAAATTAAGCCCCGTTTGTTTTTTATAATATTTCTTTTGCTGTAAATGTCGTAATTTGCAAAGAAATATACAAGAAAATATACCACGGAAAATATGCACGCCATATAACCCATATAGTAGTTTGACCAGAATAAAACCACCATTGAAATGAGATACGTTTTGCCACTGCCGTCATTTATGATTTTTTCAATTCCGAGTGCGATTATCGGTAAAAGAATCATGGCGTCAAGCCACATTATGTTCCAATAGTATGCTAAAAAGTATCCCGAAAAAGCGTAGAATACTCCAAACGATGCGCTTGCAAAGGAATGTGCACCCTGACTCTTTTTGAGATAATGAGTAAAGCAAGCCGCACTCAGTATAGCCTTAACAGCCACCAATGTTGTGATGGCATCGCCTATTTGGTCTCTGTCAAAAAGAAAGATTAATGCCGAAAGAGGACTTGAAAGATAGTTAAAGAAGTTCCCCAAAAAAGACGAACCGCCGCCTGCCTGCCACGAATATAAAAAGCTCTTGTGCTGTGTAACTCTGTCAAAGAGTTCAACGAACATAGGTCCGTATTGGTGATATAAATCCATTCTCAACACGGTCATATCGCCAAAGGGGAATAACTTGAATATCATATATATTACCGATATTACTCCGAGAGCCAAAAGTGCGGAGAATACGGTATATCTGTTATCAAAAAAGTTCTTGTAAAGCCTTGTGCCTTTTTCGTTTTCGGCTTTTATTCTCGAGTCAAACAATACTATCGAATCAAAGGAATAGTTAAAAGTGTAGCTCAAAATAACCGATATTACGAAAGCAATCATGGCATCCGCTTTCATAAGGTCGCAAAGTATAAAGGAAAGTATTTTGTAAAATCCGAGATTTACCGCAATTCTGAATATAAGAAGCGGTATCTGTTTTGAATTGCTGTTTTTTACATTTTTTGCAAATACAAATTTCTTTTCAAAAATATAAAGCATAACCGATGCGATTATTGCCGCAGCAGGCAGTGCGATTTTTGCGTCAATGCCTAAACCTGTTTTCATTATCTGCTTTAATACCAAAAAGGCAAAAAGCGATACCGAAAAGAAAAAAGAATAACCCACGGTCAGTGCGTTTATGATTTTATTTGATTTAATTTCGTTTGAGGTTTTTGTAATATCCATTAAAAGATTTCACCTGTTAATTATAATTTATTTTATTTTATCATACTATGCGGCGGTGTCAATGAATTATTGCCTTTTTTTACCGCATTGTAATATTTCGGGGCTTGTCATCATAGATTTTTGTAGGTGACGGAATGAACGAAACAGAATTTTTATATAACTATCTTCCCGAAGATTTGTCTGTCGCAATTAAAAAAACGGACGGGCATATTAAAGATAATCTTTTTGAAATCAGACTCAGACGAAGCAGAGCCGTTGTTCTCTGTCTTTTAGGAAAAAGTTTTTATCTGGAGCCGTCCGGTGAGATAACGCAGGCGAAAAATGAAAATGTAATTAAAATTTCAGATGAGGATTTTGATGAAACTTTTATGAGGTTGTGCGGACATTCTCTTTATTCGGCTCTTGACAGCCTTAAAAGGGGATACATAACTCTTTCAAACGGCTCAAGAGTCGGGGTTTGTATGACTGCCGTTTTGGAAAACGATAATGTTACCTCTGTCAGGGACGCCTCCTCTTTGAATATAAGAATTCCACGAGAGTTAAAAGGCTGTTCCGATTTACTTTGCGATTATTTGTTTTCAAACGGTCTTAAAAGCGTTTTGGTAGCCTCACGTGTGTCCGGAGGAAAAACAACTCTCTTGCGTGATATTGCACGCAACCTTTCAGAGAGAATGTATAAAGTTGCGGTAGTTGACGAAAGAAACGAAATAGGTGCAAAAAAAGGTAAAATTATTACCGCTGACCTTGGCGATAATACGGATGTCTTGACTTTTTACCCAAAAGAGATCGGAACAGAAACCGCCGTCAGAACCTTGTCTCCCGATGTCATTACTTTGGACGAGGCGGCAAACGATGCAGAGGCAAAAGCAATCTCTTACGCTTTTTCCTGCGGAGTTAAATTCATTCTTTCCGTTCACGCTTCAAACACCGATGAACTGAAAAATAAAAAGATTGTATCTCGCCTCCTTTCAACAAATGAGTTTTCTTATGTTGTGTTGATTGACTGCGGCTTTGAATATAAAATCTATGATGTTACGGACGGTGAAATTGATGAAAATTACAGGAGCACTGTTGATAATTCTATCGTCTGCAATGAGCGGCGTATATCTTATAAGAATTGCTCGCGAAAGGATTTGTATATGTGAGGAACTGCTTGTTTTCTGTGATATGCTCAAAAACGACATATCCACCCGCCGCACCGAACTTGATACTCTTATAAACAGTATTGCCGATAATCCGTGTCTTTCACACATTTCGTTTATAAATTCCGATTTTATTTGCGGTAAAAAAGAGGTAACTTCGGTTTTGATGCGTCGGGATAATCAAAGAATTACCGAGTTCTTGTCATCTCTCGGCAGTTTTGATTTATCTGCTCAACTTAATGAAATTGAATTTTTTTCTTCGTTTATTTGCTCGAGAAAAGCAGAGTATGAATACACTCTAAAAACAAAATCAAGACTTTATTTTACTCTTTGCTTTTCATTTGGATGTATAGTTTCGCTCGTAATTATATAGAGGTGTAACCTGTGGACATTAATTTTATTTTTAAGATAGCAGCTGTCGGAATAATTGTTGCGGTGCTGAATACTTTGCTTGTGCGTTCGGGCCGTGACGACCAGGCAATGCTCACAACCCTTGCAGGAGTCGTGGTGGTGCTGATGATGCTGGTGCCGCAGATTAGGGAGCTTTTTACTACCGTTAAGGATTTATTTGATTTGTAATTATGATGAAACTCATTGGTATTTCGTTTTGCGTTTTGCTTTGCGGCACACTTATAAAAAGCGAAAATAAAGCGGTATATTTTATTCTTTCTCTTTCGGGCGGAATTTTAGCTTTTCTTTCGGTCTCGGACAAGGTGTCTCAACTGTTTAATCAAATTATGAAATTGGGCGAAAGCATACCGGCATCGCAGTCCTATGTCAGGCTTATGCTCAAAGTGCTGTGTATTGTTCTTATTGTCGGCTTTACCTGCGATACCTGCCGTGATAACGGTGAAAACGCTCTTGCGTCCTTTGTCGAAACGGGCGGCAAGGTGATAATCATCTCTATGATAATGCCGCTGTTTGAGGCTGTGCTTGATACCGTGATAGGATTGATAAAATGAAAATGCAACGATTTTTAATTTTTCTTTTATTGTTCATATTTATTCCCTGTACTGTCTGTGCTCAGGATTTGAGCAGCGATAATTATAACGAGGCATTGTCCGATTATGACCTGTCTTTTTTTGAGGACAGTCTTGATAAGGATACATATAAAACTCTTGAGGATTTGGGACTTTCCGATTTTGACTATAACAGCATTACCTCTTTGTCGCTTGAAAAAACTCTCAACTATGTTCTGTCGCTTTTTAAGCAGAAAGCCAAAGCACCGTTGAGTTCCTGCCTCACCGTTTTGATTTTTGTTATATTATCCTGCTTTTTGCAGTCTTTTTCAGATAAAAAAGATGACAGCATAAATCAAACTTATTCTACCGTCAGTGCCTTGATTATAACGGTTGTTGTACTTTCTAAACTTACTCATACAATATCTGTTTGCGTAACATCCGTTTCGGTAGCCGGTGATTTTATTTATGCGTTTGTGCCGGTTTTTTGTATGCTCGTTGTAGTTTCGGGCTCGGGAGCAGTCGGTTTTTCTACCAATACTCTGTTGCTCGCTCTGTCGCAGGGAATGTCTTTTTTGGCATCGAATGTATTTATGCCGCTAGTTAATTGTTTTTTAGCACTCGGAATATGCTCGTCGCTCAGATATGAACTTCATCTTACAAAATTGATTTCAACGGTTAAAAAAATTATTACTACTTGTATATCATTTTTGTGCGGAGTTTTTGTGTCGGTGCTTTCGGTTAAGACTGCTGTTGCGGCTAAGGCGGATATGCTCGGAATAAGATCTATTCGCTTTGCCGTAAATTCTGTTGTACCCGTTATAGGTTCTTCAATCAGCGAGGGACTGCTTTCCATTCAGGCTTATTCTTCTCTGATTAAAAGCAGTGTCGGCATAGTCGGCATTGTGGCTGTTGTGCTTGTTTTTTTGCCTGCGATTATAGAAACCGCAGTGTGGAGAATATCGCTTTCTTTTTGCTCTGTTTTATCCGATGTGTTCGGCGATAAATCCGTATCTTCTGTGCTAAATGCTTTTCGGGAAGCACTTCTTCTTGCTAATGTAATTGTTATCTTGTCTATGGTTACCACTGTAATTTCAATCGGCATTCTTGTTGCGGCGGGAGGCGGCGGAAAGTGAATTTAATAAAAGAATGGACATTTTGTATTTGCTCAACCGTTATCGTTTCGGTAATATTTTCTCTCCTTGCGCCAAAGGGCGGCAGCGGCAGATTTTATAAATCGGTTATCTCTCTTTTTATTTTTATTTCTTTTCTCTTTCCGTTTACTCAAATAGGCGACAAAAAACTTGATTTTAATCTTGATAATATAAATATTGAGGCAGAAAATAATACAAATAGTATAGCGGAGGGAGTTGTTAAAAACGAAATTATTACTCTTTTGGAAAATAATTCCGTTTACTCGGCAGGGGTTAATTGTTCCTCGAGCGTTAATGCCGATAACGAGATTATTCTTAACAGCGTTACCGTTTCTGTTGCAGATGAGTACGACTGCGATACCGTAAGACAACTGATTTACGATGAGTTGTCGCTGAATGTCAGGGTGATACACATTGGTGAATAAACTTAAAGAATATTTAGAAAAGATAAAATTTGATAAAAAGAAAATCATAATTGCAATCGGTTTTATGGGAATCGCTTTGATTTTGCTTTCCGAGGTTGTTCCGCAGGAATCGTCAAAATCGCAGAATACCGACGTACAGACGGATTACAGTGAGTATGTTTCTTCTCTGGAGGAAAAGACCGCCGATTTGATTTCGTCCATAGACGGCGTCGGAAAATGCAAGGTGATGATTACCCTTGAACAGTCGGACGAAAATATTTTTGCAAAAAATACCGACGAAAGCACAAATTCGGGTTCTTATTCCAAAAAAAGCGAATATGTATTGTATGAGGACAATAACAATGATACCCCTGTTTTGGTTAAACAGTATTTTCCAAAAGTAAAGGGCGTCGCCGTGGTGTGCACCGGCGGTGATGATGTCATTGTAAAAGAAAAGGTTATTTCGAGCATTTCCTCTCTGTTCGGAATATCGGGCACAAAAATTTCAGTATCAAAAATTAACAGGTGATTTTATGTCAAAAGAAGAACTTAACGATTTCGAACTTGAACAGCAGACAATGATTGAAAACGAAAATAAGACCGAAAATGAAAATAATGATAATAACGATTCTCTTTTTGACGGTGAAAATATCGTCAGAGAAAATCCCGATGATAAAAAAGACAGAAAAAAGCGTAAAAAATTCATAGGTACTGTTGTTGCCTTTGCTTTCGTTTTGGCAGTAGGTGTGGTGGGAAATTGGTACTATGAAAATACGGACGCCTCGTCGCCCATTCAGCCATTGCTGGATTCCGCCGCCCAAAAGACTTTGGGCAAGGCTGAACTCGTAGATGCAACAACAACTGTCGTAGAGGAAAACAGTTATTTTTCTTCCGCAAGGGTTGAACGTCAAAATTCGAGAGATGCCGCTCTCGAAAAACTTCAGGCCGTTGTTGACAGCGCCGACGAGAGCGAAGAGGCTAAAAAGGCAGCAAGCGAAAAAATAGCACAAATCTCAGCCTCTATATCAAATGAGAACAAAATCGAAACCCTTGTTTGCGCAAAGGGAGTTAAAAACTGTATTGCCGTAATAAACGAAGATTCATCAAGAGTGGATGTCATAGTTGATACAGACGATTTGAGCGATACGCTTATTATGCAGATTAAAGATATTGCCATGGCTCAAACGGGTTGCAGCTTTGAAAATGTATCCATAGTTCAGTCCTCGTCTCAGTCAAACGCACAGCAAAGTACCGATACGGAATAAACAATATGTTTTGTAATTATAAAATATACTTGTATAAATACAGTTTTTATGTTATAATGTTTTCAGTTTCAGATGATTACTATCATTCTGATTTGCATAACATAGGAGTTGTATTTTATGGAAATTATCAAAAACAGCGATAAAGGCAATTTAATCATATCCCATGAGGCAATTTCCTCTATTGCTATTAATGCCGCTAAGGACGTTGACGGCGTCGGCTCTTTTTCCAACAGACCCGTAGATGTCGTAAGCACCATAAAAAAGGGCAGTCTTAAGGTTATGAGTCCCGTAAGGCTCACTCAAAACGGAGAAGATATGGATGTCAGCATTTGTATCAATCTTTTGCCGAATAAAAAGATTAAGACAGTGAGTGAGAACATACAGACATCGGTTCGTGAAGCAATAGAAAATATGACCGGTAAGAAGGTTAATAAGGTCAATGTTAT
>OIZH01000303.1_pt1 | contig 10489 bp, 9 predicted proteins | sample 1588511 | NCBI WGS metagenome assembly OIZH01 (sample SAMN03283237) | human gut metagenome | biome: human-associated habitat; material: feces | host: Homo sapiens | place: Peru | collected 2012
GGTCAGTGTCACTGACACATCGTCCAGAATCCCGGGAATGGGGGAACCCGGCTTGTGTACCGTGGTCGTAATCTCATCTACCAGCGGAAAAGCAGCGAGAACATCTGTATTGATTACGCCGGCGAGGCGTTCCAGCAGCTTGTAAGGGCCGCCCTCCGCCCGTTCTTTCACCATCTGGTACACCGCTACATAATTCACAGAGTCTTCGAGACAGTCCGTCTCCCCGACCTTGGATAAATCAAGATGCAGCTCTACATCGATGTAAAAACGCTGCCCCAATTTCGTCTCCTCCGGTTCATCACCGTGATAGCCGAAAAAGGCCATGCGAGTCAGTTTGATCGTATCCATGCCTATCCCTCATTCGTTATAAAAAAATCAATGCCCGGCAGCAGAGACCTCACGCCCTCCCCGGGAGCGATGCCCTAAGGAAACCCGTCAGCTCCCGGCGGACAGCACTTCGATCGCTTTCTGATAGACAGAGTCGGTGGATGGATCGAAAGGAAATCCTGTCTGCGTGACTTCCACATCCGGATGGATGCCCACCTTGTCGATCATCTTCCCGGAAGGCGTCCGATACTCTGCGATAGAGATCTTGAGTGCCTTCTGCTCCCCGGTATCAAAGACCGCCTGCACAGTCCCTTTGCCATAGGAATTTTCCCCAATGATGGTTCCTTCCTGTTTATCCTGCACCGCACCGGCCAGGATCTCAGAGGCACTCGCGCTATTCTTATCGATCAGGATAGCCATCGGCAAAGGAGTCTCGATTCCCTCGATATCATAGGACTCTGACTCGCCATTCTTGGTGTGATAGCTCACGACCGTTCCTTTGGTGAGTATTTGATTGACCACATCAGTCACTGCATGAATCATCCCGCCCGGATTCATGCGGACGTCAATGATGAGTTTCTTGGCTCCGGCGATCTTCAAAGAAGCGAGCTGGTCACGGAAATCATCCGCGGTGTGCTTCCCGAAGGAGAAAATATGAATGTAGCCAATATCGTCACTGGCCATAGCACTCTGCACCGTCGGCATGGAAATCTCTGACCGTTCCACGGTAAAATGCATCACTTCGCCATTCCGTTCGACATCGATTTCTACCGTCGTTCCTTTTTCTCCGCGGACAGCCGATGCCGTCCCCGTAAGTCCGAGCGCATCCGTTTCTTTCCCATCGATGGAAAGAAGCACATCTCCGGCGGCAAGCCCCGCCTCCCGTTTCTTTCCCATCGATGGAAAGAAGCACATCTCCAGCGGCAAGCCCCGCCTCATGCGCCGATCCATGGTCGAAAACCTTCAAAATGACAGGCCTTTTGTTCTCTCCCTGCCCCATGACGACGCCGATCCCGCCATATTCTCCCATAGCACTCTGCATGAAAGACTCATACGCATCTCCGGAAAGAACCATGGTATAAGGATCACCGACAGAAGCAAACATCCCCTGCGATGCCCCGGCAAAGAGCGTCTTATCCTCTATCGGACGGAAGTAGTTCTGCTTGATTCCCTGAAAATCCATCAGAAATGTAAAGAGCGCCTTCGGATCATCCGTAAAGCGGAATACCGCACCTCCAGCCAAAGATGCGGTACATACTACCCCCAGCGCAAAGCCGGGGGCATAGTTTTTGAAATAGTGCCAAATTTGTTTTTTCATCATAAATATCCCATAGGATCGACAGCCTGCCCATTGATTTCCACTTCGAAATGGCAGTGCGGCCCCGTCGAGTTTCCGGTCGAGCCGGCAAAGGCAATGACGGCCCCTTTCGACACGGACTGCCCTTCCGATACATTGAGGGACTGGTTGTGTCCATACAGCGTCTGCATACCGCCGCCATGGTCAATGATGACGGCATTGCCGTAGCCGCTGATCCAGCCGGAATAAATGACAGTCCCGCTGTCTGCTGCATGGATCGGCGTACCATAGTCGACACCGATATCCATCCCCGAGTGATAGATGGTACGCCCGAAAATCGGATGGGTACGATATCCGTAGGGAGACGTGATGACACCGCTGCATGGCCAGGAAAGCTGTCCCGTGCCCTGCACATAGTTATCATCACTGCCGCCGCTTTCTTCCTGCTGCGCCTGCCTTGCGGCTTCAGCCTGACGGATGCGCTCCTGAATGAGGTCTTTGACCGCATTGGAACGGGCAATGAGATCCTGCTCCATCTGTGCTGCTGCCGCCTTATTGGCTTTCGCATTATCGAGGACTCTCTGCTGCTCGGCTTTCTTCTTCGCGATCTCGGCCTGTACCTTCTTCGCTTCTTCTGCCAATGCATCGAGCCGTGCCCGATCCTGCTCCAATTCGGCTTTCTTCGCTTCGATTTTTGCCTTCTGATCCTGAATTTCCAAAATCAGGCTATAGTCAGACTGGATGATACGTTTCAAAAGTTCCAGTCGGTTCGCAAAATCGCTGAAACTTTTCGCCCCCATGATGACTTCCAGATAATTCAGCTGTCCGAATTTATAAATCGAACGCACACGGAGATTCAGTACCTTCTGGCGCTGCTCCAGATAAGCCTGCGCTTTGCGGATCTCTTCCTCCGTCTGTCGGATCTCCGCATTCACTTTCGCCTGCTCGTCCTGAATGCTCTTCAGATGAGCATTCGCCGCATCAAGGTCTGCCTGAATGGCTTTCAGCTTGACAGCAACATCTTCGATGACCTGCTGCCAGCTCTCCTGCGAAGAACGCGACTCATCGATCTGCCCCTGAATATCCTGCAGCTCATCCTCCAGATCATCTGCAATGGAGGGAACTGCCGCCCCTGCCAGCAGCAGAGAGGCGATCGCTGCCGAAAGTATCTTCTGATGTGTTTTCATGATTACACCTTCATATACTTACGGAGCGAAATGGCACTCCCCATGACACCGATCACAATGCCTACCGCCAAAATGATAAGAGTGGTATATCCCATAAATGGCCAAAGCGGAATCATCGGGATAAAGACAAGACCAGCCGATGCCATTTCGGAGACGACCATTTTATAACCTTCCCACAGGATGAGAGAAGCAAATCCGGAGCCCAGAAAACCGATGACCATGCCTTCGAAAAGGAAAGGCCAGCGAATGAATCCGTTGGAAGCACCGACGTACTTCATGATCTGGATCTCTCTTCTTCTGGCAAAAACCGTAAGGCGGATGGTATTAGAAATAATAAAGAGCTCGGCACCGGCGAGGAATACGATGAGTACGATCCCCGAGAGACGGATAACCTGTGCTACTTTATAGAGCTGTTCGATGATATCCTTCCCGTACTGGACAGTCTCGACGCCCTGATACTTGGCGACAACTTCCGCCGCTGTTTTCAGCTGCTCCGGTGTCTGGAAAGACATCTGGTACGATGCAGGGAGAGGATTGCCATTGATGGCATCGAGAAGCCCCTGCTGATCACCCATACGTTCCCGGAACTCTTTCATCGCCTGGTCTTTGTTGGTGAATTTGATTTCCTTCATGCCAGGCTGTGCTTTCAGGTACTTGCCGATGCCCATGACCTGATCGGTCGTGAGCCCATCCTTCAGATAAACCGTCATCTCGACCTGATTTTCAAGGTACGACGCCATATGGTTGATATTCAGCACGGCAGAAAGAAAAACACCTAAGATAAACATAGATAATGTCACAGTCAGGACAGATGCGATGGCCATGAAACGATTTCTGAAAAGGGAGCGGAATGTTTCACCCCAGAAATAGGATAATGAACTAAACATTCAGGTCATAGCCTCCCTTTTTCACATCATTCACAATATGTCCTTCTTCGATCATGACGACACGTTTATGCATCGCATTGACCAGATCCTTGTTATGAGTGACCATGATGATGGTCGTCCCCATGTGATTGATCTCGTTGAACAACTTCATGATATCTTCCGAGGTATTCGGGTCCAGATTGCCTGTCGGTTCGTCCGCGATGAGAAGAATCGGCTGGTTCACCAGAGCACGGGCAATCGCCACGCGCTGCTGTTCGCCGCCCGAGAGCTTGGAAGGGAGCTCTTTCTCCTTTCCGCGCAGTCCGACCAGATCCAGCACACGCTGTACCTTCGGCTTGATCTCACAGCTCTTTGCCCCCGTAACACGAAGAACAAAGGCAATGTTTTCGTATACGGTCTTCTCGGAGAGCAGTCTGAAATCCTGAAAGACGATCCCCAGCGTGCGCCGATAGTATGGAATCTTGCTGGATTTCAGCTTGTTGATGGTAAGACCATTGACAATGACGGTGCCCTCTTCCGGCACCAGCTCATGGGTCAAAATTTTAACAAATGTCGATTTACCGGCGCCGGAAGGCCCCACGATAAAAACGAACTCTCCTTTGTCGATATGAATATTAATGTTACTGAGCGCGGTGTGTTTTGCATCGTACTGCAGGGACACCTGATCAAACGTAATCATTAAATCCTCACTTCCTGGCGATCAATGTTTCTGCTTCTTCCGCAATATGTTCCGCGGTAAGACCATATTTTTCGAGCAGATCATCAGCCGTGCCGGATTCACCGAAGGTGTCTTCCGTTCCGATCATAGCCATCGGCACCGGTTTATGAAGACAGAGCACTTCTGCCACAGCGCCGCCGAGCCCGCCTTTGACCGTATGTTCTTCACAGGTCAGGATCGCTCCTGTCTCTTCTGCTGCTTTCAGGATGGCTTTCTCATCGATCGGTTTGATGGAGCTCATGTTGATCACACGCGCAGAAATTCCCTTTTCTTTCAAAAGTTCTGCCGCTTTCACCGCTTTAGCAACCATGATGCCGCAGGCGATGATGGTCACATCATTGCCGGAAACCGCTTCATAAGAAACGCCCGGGGTGAAGGTATAATCCTCTGGGCAGATATCATCGCATTTCGCACGACCCATACGGATATACACCGGACCATAGTAGTCAGCGGCCCACTTGATCACCGCTTTCGTCTCAGCAGCATCGGCGGGAACGACGACCGTCATATTCGGCAGCGCACGCATCAGCGTGATGTCTTCGAGCATCTGGTGGGTCGCGCCATCTTCACCGACCGTCAGGCCGGAATGAGTGACAGCTACTTTGACATTCAGTTTCGGGTAGCAGATGGAATTTCTGATCTGTTCATACGCTCTGCCCGCACCGAAAACAGCAAATGTCGAGGCAAATGGAATCTTACCGGCTGCAGCAAGACCTGCTGCCACGCCCATCATATTTCCTTCAGCAATGCCGGTATCGAAGAAACGATCCGGATATGCTTTGGCAAAAACCTGCGTCTTGGTGGATGCAGAGAGGTCAGCATCCAAAACTACGATATCAGGATTTACAGCACCGAGTTCTTTCAGTGCTTCACCGTATGCGTCACGAGTTGCCTTACCCATCATTCTGCCTCCACTGCTTTAATAAATCTTTCACATTCTTCTTTGCTTGGTGCCTTGCCATGCCAGCCGACCTGGTTTTCGATTTCCGGTACGCCTTTGCCCTTGACCGTCTTCATGACGATCATGGTCGGTTTGCCGGAAATGGTCTTAGCCTCTTCAATGGCTTCATGGAGTTTTTCCATATCATGCCCATCGGTTTCAATGACATGCCAGCCAAAAGCCTGGAATTTTTCTCCGATAGGAAGTGAGGACATAACCTCTGTGATCGGTCCATCAATCTGCAGCCCGTTGTTATCTACGAAAGCCGTCAGGTGGTCGAGCTTGTAATGTGCCGCATACATGGCTGCCTCCCAGACCTGTCCTTCTTCGAGTTCGCCATCCCCCAGGATCGCATACACTCTCCAGTCAGCCTTGTCCATCTTGGAAGCGAGCGCCATACCGCAGGCAGCACTGATGCCCTGCCCCAGAGAACCTGTCGTCATGTCGACACCCGGTGTATGTTTCATGTCCGGATGCCCCTGCAGCATATGACCTGCCTGACGAAGTGTATCCAGCTCTTCTTTGGGGAAATATCCTTTTTCTGCCAGTACGGCATAGAGGGCCGGTGCTGCATGGCCTTTGGAGAGGACCAGACGGTCACGGTCAGCCTTCTTCGGATCTTTGGGATCTACCTTCATTTCATGGAAAAACAGTAAGGTCAGGATGTCCGCGGCGGAAAGAGAACCACCCGTATGGCCGGAGTTGGCTTTGGTGATCATTTTCAAAATGTCGATGCGTACATCTTTTGCCTTGCTTTTGAGAGCAGTAAGCTCTTCTGCTGTCAGCTGACTCATTTGTTTTCCTCCTTGTGATTCACTAAAGATTTCAATATTTTTACATTCTCACAAGCCTGTTTTCTCAGCTCGTCGACCTGCTTCCATTCTTCTGGCGAAGCCGGCGCATCCAGGAAACGGCAAGTATCCTTGTACAATGTTTCTGCATCCATATGATGAATCGAGCAGGATGCTTTTCTATGAATCAGTGCTAAGAAATTATCGATTTTCGGATCATAAGAGATACCCAGAAAAGGGACATGCATCAAAGCAGAGAAGATCATGGCATGCAGCCGCATACCCACGACGACATCCATATTCCCCATGAGTGAAATGAGTTCTTCGATGCTGTAGGCTTCCTTTAGCACATGGACCCTCTCGCTCTCTTCGATCTCTGCTTCCGCTGCGCGCTTGTCTTCCGGAAACTGCATCGGAAGCAGGACGACCGAGCAGTCCTTCTCTCGGGTGAGCCGCTCGATATAAGCACGAAGCGGCTTCATCCAGCGAGAAGTATCCGCCCAGCTGCGGATAGCGATACCGACCCGTTTCTTTGCGGGATCCACATGATTCCTTGTGAGGATTTCCTTCCCTTTCTCCAAAGAAACAGGATCCAGAGAAAGTACGGCATCCGCCGTCGTATAGATGGTGCGATGGACCCCGAGTCTCTGAAGAAATCCCTTCGACTCACTGTCACGCACCGTGATGGCATCCACATGGTTTAATACATGCTTCAGTATAATACGGATGATGCGGTAACGCACAGGACCGATCCCCTGCGAATAAAGGAAAACCTGTTTCCGGAAAAGCACGCCAAAAATAATGATGGTGAGATAATAAATCATACTTTTCCAGCTGGTCACATCCTGCAATAGGCTCCCGCCGCCACTGATCAGCAGATCCGTCCGAAAAAGAGACGATAGGATCGGCAGGATGCCGAAGCGGGGCACGGCCTTCACTCCGAATGTTTTTGCCGTATCCGAAGGATTTCCTGAAATCACGGTGATCGAGGGCGCGTCGAAGGTCTTCCGAAGCGCCTGCAGTATGGCAAGCAGCATCGCTTCATCCCCAGCATTATGAAATCCATAATAACCGGAGATCACAATATTATACTTTGCCATATCGTTCTCCAAAGAACTTCGTCAGACGGACAAGGATCATGACGGCAAGAAGTGCGCCCACCATAGAGAGCGTACCGGCGGCCAGACCATCCAATCCACGAATAAAGCTAAGAATAAACGGACTCCTCATGTGTGCGAAAGTTTCTACCATAGATCCCTGCCCGATCGTCACAGCGACGATCAAGAAATAGTGCAGGAGCTGCGGCCATTTCCGATAGAGCGCAGCAAGAGAGACAAGCACAGCAGGATGTCCGAAGAGGAATTCCTTCTCTCTGGGGCGTGCATACATCACATCTTCGAGAAAACGGCGAAGCGCGATCTCAAACTGCGGGACAGGAGCCCCGTTGTTACCACTGCGCCCAATAAAGACAAAGCCGACGATGGCCAGAATGCCAAGCCCGACAAGAAGTCCCAGACGAATCTGGATCGAGCAGAATTTCTTGACAAAGGAAACAAAATCCCTATCGGATGTCACAGTTTTTCCAAAGAATGGGAATTTCTGGATGTAGACAACGGAAATCAGAACCAGCGGCAACACAAAAGTCGCTTTGACGCCACGGAAATATTCCATTTCCAAAAAGAAACGGATATCACTCAGAAGACCGCTGACAAAGCAGGCTCCAATCAGGGAAAGGATCCCGCACCCCCAAAGGATCATGACTGATTCGCCAAAGAGACGTCCCCAGCCGACCTCCGAGAAAGCCGTGTCTTTCTTTTTTAAGCAATACTGAAGGAAGAGAGACACAACGACAACAGGCGTACAGACCGCCGCGCCAAGCGCCAGAAGCTGCAGAAGGATATTCACATGAAGGAGCCAGTAAAGCGCTTCTGCCCCGATGAGCCCCGCCGCTTCTATTGCCATTCCGTAGCGGGAAAGTTGAGGAATGAGCAAAAGCAAGGTCAGCACGATAAGAGATACCGCACCTGCCATAGCAACAGCGAGAAGCGGTTTCTCTGGGAAATAGGCATCCATCACAGAAGCTTTACCGACAGAGAAGCCATGATTTTCGAGACGATCCCTGACGCCGGCGATGTATGCTGCATTCGTCTCAGAGAGTGTTTTCCCATCCAGTGCAAACTTATAGGAGGGGAAAAGATTCATACGAATATTTCTTTCAATATCAGAAATGTAGAATCGAGCCGCTGCTTCTTTCTGATTCAGCTTGATCAGCTCATCCTTGGACATCGCATAGAGACGCACCAGATGGTAATCCGAATGACGTGCCATATCCAGCAGCCCTGCCTGTGGTTCAAAGCCGAGCTGACTCTGCGCTTCGATCATGACGATAGGGATGCGACGCTGATTGAGCCCCTGAGAGACTTCTTTCTGATATTCCTTGTACCCGAAAACTTCTTTCCCCTGGAAAATGACACCGCTGACTTTATCCGAAGCATCGACCGCATGGAAAAAATCATCGATGAAGGCCTTGGGCGCATGCGCCACATTCGCCGGACGAAGGACTAAATAAAAACCATGCGAACCGGCGCGTTTGACCGTATTTGTGAAAATACCAAGCGGCATCGTCATGAATTTATCATAGACGCCGGAGACTTCAAGAGCTTCTACCCCATTTTCAGAGATCGGCTTGACCTCATCCCTGCTATAGAGCAGCGAGAGATGGTCAGCCATTTCCTTAAAATAGGAGTTTCCATCTGCCGTGTCCACCGGCTGGACATAGATCTTATCCGGCAGAATGCCTGAGATCTCCGGATGCCGCGCCTGAAATTCATAACCGCGATATACACGAATGAAATTGTGATTCACGAGCTTTTCCGGGGTTTCATCATAGACCGCAAGCGAAGTCACACCATTTTTACGATACAGCTCAAAAAGCGCATCTGTGGTGGTTCGCTCGACAGCTGCACTATCCAGGATATTGTTATAATCGTAGACCATTTCAACGGTCTGGGCAGCCGCTTCTACATGATAGCGCTGCCAGGAAATCCAGGCTCCCGCCATGGCTCCGATCAGAATCAGAACGGCCAGCAGCTTGAAGACGGTCTGTTGTAAACCTTTCATTCTATCCATCCTTTTACTTTGCTTTGGTGTTGAATTTGTTCTGTTTCAGGAAGCCTTCAATGAAAGGATTCAGATCCCCATCCATGACGCCCTGGATATTGCCCGTTTCAATGCCCGTCCGGTTATCCTTGACAAGGGTATACGGCTGGAACACATAGGAACGGATCTGGCTGCCCCATTCGATCGCCTGCTGCTCGCCTTCGATGTCTTTTGTCATCTGTTCGCGTTTCTTCAGCTCGAGTTCATACAGCTTGGCACGGAGAAGACGAAGACACTGTTCCTTATTCTGGAACTGGGAGCGTTCATTCTGGCAGGCAGCGACGATCCCCGTAGGAATATGAGTCATTCGGACAGCCGAGCTCGTCTTATTGATATGCTGTCCGCCGGCACCGCTGGAACGATAATAATCCACGCGGACATCTGCCATGTTCAGATCGACTTCGACATCATCACTGATTTCCGGCATGACATCCACAGCGGAGAAGGACGTATGACGACGTTTCGCCGCATCAAACGGAGAAATACGGACAAGACGGTGGACCCCTTTTTCGGATTTCAGGAATCCGTAGGCGTACTTGCCTTTGACCATGTATTCTGCACTCTTGATGCCGGCTTCATCGCCCGGAAGCATATTCAGCTCCTCGATAGCAAAGCCTTCCGCTTCAGCCCATTTGATATACATACGGATCAGCATCTCGGTCCAGTCCTGGGCTTCGGTACCGCCTGCTCCGGCGTGGAACGTAATGATGGCATTATTCGCATCGTAGGGTTCGCTCAAAAGAAGCTCGATCTCTTTTTTGTCAAGGATCTCTTTCAGCTCATCCAGCTCTGCCTTGATTTCCGGCTCCATCCCCTGATCATCTTCCTCGATGGCAAGATCCAAAAGATCCTTCAGGCTTTCCGCTCTGTCAAAGAGGCGGGTATACGTATCATAGGCATCCTTGGCTTCTGTCGCCGCCTGCGAAATCTCGCGGGCTTTATCAGCATCATCCCAGAATGTCGGATCACTCATCTGAATATCGTAACTTGCGATTCTTTCTTTCAGCTGAGGTAAGTCAAAGTGAATCCCTTATTTCTTTTTCATGATTCAGCAGGTCTGTCAAGGTTTTTTTCAAATCTTCCAACATCTGATAGTCATCTCGCTTTCTGTTTTGTGATTATTTTTTAATACTATAAAATAAAACAGCAAATCATCAGGCTGCCAAGTGGCAGACTGATGAAT